>ENA-OROQ01000015-OROQ01000015.1-human-gut-metagenome-genome-assembly--contig:-NODE-15-length-293899-cov-12.5274_pt1 | contig 293899 bp, 195 predicted proteins | sample MGYA00242136_ERZ509062 | MGnify/ENA primary metagenome ERZ509062 (study PRJEB26280, sample SAMEA2338735) | human gut metagenome | biome: human gut; feature: human-associated habitat; material: faeces...
GGGTGACCCGCACCATTACGAAAAAGCAGCGCGATATGCTCGCGCTGCTTGGCTTAGAAAAGCTGCCCCGGGTCCTGAAAAATTAGGGATCAGTTATCCGGGAGTTCTGATTAACAATCCGCTCTTAGCAAAGAACAACGGCTCCGGCCGTTGAGGTCCTCGCAAGAGGTTATTACGACGAAGCCCGGTGGTCTCAACACCGGGCTTGCCAACATGAGGAGATATGTGATGTTAGGAGCATCTCTGTCCTCGTGGGAGATTATGCCACACCAATACTCGTGTGCACCGGTGACATTCATGTTGACGGTGTTCTGGCGGCGGTCCTTGTGATCGCTTGGTATCTAACCACGACGCGGCGTTAAGCAAGCTGCAGAACGGCTCCTCCCGGACAGCGTAAACCCCAAAGGAAAGGAGGAGAGGAGCCCAGCGGTGACAATTCACCGGCAGAGTAGCCGCAGAACAATCGGCAGCAGCCTTGGATTCACGATGCGGTGGTGCGTCAGGAGAAAATCTTTCAGCCCGTGTCACATTCAGAAGGTCACATGCTGATTATCGGCACGATGGGTTCAGGCAAAACCCGTTGCTTTGATCTTCTAATCTTTCGGACGTTTCTGCGAAACGGTCTTCATCATTGGTTAGAAAAATGGCCGGGATCCGCGCGGCGTCGGCATGACGCACTGGGGTTCCGCTGATAGTTAGAGAATCAACATGCTGACACGAAAACCGTATGAGTTTGTCGTACTTGTTTAGCCGACGTCGCTGAAAAGGGCCGAGAAAGATTAAGCGCTATTTCCTGAGAATTTTGGGTTTTGATGACGAGCTATATTCGGGTGTGATGCAAGAGGGGGGCGTCCCGAAGTAACGACCCCAGTGCCTTAAGGCTTCTTGCGGATCATAATCCACAGCACGATTACGATAACGAGCGAGAGTCCAACAAGATGGACGCCGCCGTCAATCGCGATTGATAAGTGCCGTGGTACGATCAGACACGAAGCAAGGGTTTGGTGTGTCATGACCGTTCCTTGCATCATTGACTTAGCCCGCCTGCAAGCGGGCTTTGTCGTTTTTACACCCTTTGCAGAGGCACCATCCACGGCTTGCGCCATGTATTCCTTGCCCGGTCGCGGTAGGTATGGATGGGCAGGCGGCATGCATGCTATCTTGCTTCGTGTCTACAGGGTTATGCCATGTATCGAACATCCCATTGGTTGGTTCGATCAGTGTGAAGTTTCATGGCAAATGGAATAACTTAACGTTCAGCCGCGTTTCATCACGCCTTGCTGCCAATGTGAAAACTTTTCCGAGAATTGCAGGCCTGTTGCAGTCGGCAGTTTTTCTGATCCCGATCCCATACGTCATCTAGCATCTTTGCTAGCCTCGTAATAATTTCGTTTTTGTTTGGCTGTTCTGCTTTTAGGATTGTCAATCGCCGCATGACTTTGGAGAAACGGCTTTGATTGACGGACAAACCGCTCATTGCTGGATTGCTGGGTCGTAGTCGTTATTTGGGATTATTCTCATGATTCTTTATGTATACGTATGCCGCAAAGAGAATCAGGAGGCTCAAAAGCACAAGGATTAATCAACGCAATAAATTTGAAGGCAAGTTCAGCTGAGGACGCTGGATTAAGCTGCCTGAATTGGTCTGATGCACCATCTCATTCAAAAACATTACACATACGACAGTTAAACGGGTTTTCACGTTCGAAGTCTTTCTGCTTAAGAGTCCAGTTGAGCTGGATGGACCGGATCGAGAGCGACGAGTCGTCTTAGGCTGTTCCTGCTGTACCTACGGCTGCTGTCAAGGCCGTTTCCTTCGACAAGGCTAGGCTGCAGTCGCTTGCCGACAATGCTATGTCTTTGGTTTACCGCGCCAGCAATTTGTTCCCTTGCCAATAAGTTTGATGAAGTATCACGGCATGTCGTGATTGAAACTATCAAAAAGGATGAAAAAATCGGGAGAAGCTCGAAGAAGAGCGCAGGATGGTGCATCGTGTAGCAAATGCATTGAACTGTTTGAGTCCGAGCGGAACTTTACATTCAGGCTGAAAGTGCCAAAGCAAGCCAATCATCAGATGGCACAAAGGGGTGCTTCATATGAAGCATGTTTTTATTCCTCTGCGCTCACCGGAGTGGCTTCAGTGGCGGCAGAAGGGAATTGCGGCAACTGAAGCGGCGGTTGACTGCGTTAATAGTGCATCGTCGTTAACTGTTCCTATGAACGTCTGCGAGAGACTTTGCAACTGATCATTTAGCAAAACTGCTCGTGTTTTTTTCCGCGTTGCAATAGTCACAATATTGTTTACGAAACGTGCCATTTTCCGTATCTTTGAGGACTCAACTTGGGACTTAACACTACGGCCTTCGGGTATCTGGCATTGCTCTTTATCGTTATCGCTTCGGTCGCAATAGGCCTGAAGCTGGTATATGAGAGGAAACACGAAACGTCTGACAGGGTAGGTTAACTTCTCATCTCGCAGAAGTCTGGCTGCAGTGACTTTTTTTCTTGCCCCTGCCGTTCATCAGAGGGCTGACGCAGTTCTTGCTCGAATCGCCGTCCTTACGCAGCGCGCTAAGGGCGTGTACGTGTGGCCAACTTCGAAACCAAAGATATTGGAGCTGGTCCGAAAGGACAATCCGATTGTCAGTGACAATTGGACTTCCAACAAGCTGAAGTTGGTGCATATAAACCGGCGTTTTCCCTGGCATATTCGTGTGTGCCTGTCTGCTTCAGGGCATCGAGGCCTGATCGTGTCAGATATTCCAACGCTCCTATCTTTGACGACGGTCAAGAATGACATGGCTATCAAACGATCTCAGGATACTGACATAAACATTTAGAACGGCATCAGTACTGTTTTATGGGATTGAGATGGTAAACAGAAGTGTTGAAACAGCAACAAAGAGATCGAAAAATGGAGGGTTAAAGATCCATGTGTTTTGTTTTCATCAATTTAATCAAATAAAGACGTTAGTGTTTCTATGCGAATACAAATGTTTATTTATTGCTGAAATTGGAAGGAGCACGTAGAGTTGCAAGAGGTTCGCTATTAAAGGAAAACACTGCGCAAACAGAAATCGTGCAGGCGTTCCGACGAACTCTTTGCGGCTTGAAGACTGCGCCCTGCCGGGCGGTCTCTAAGTTCTTGCTTTGAATGAGATTTGGAGCTGATTCGAATGAAGAAAACATACATTGCCATTTTGGTGGCTTCATTGATGACTGTCGGGGGGGGGGGGGAACGCCGAATCAATCAACATTGATAAGGACACATCACCTTTTGTTAAGAGTACGGATGCTTCGGAGTGGTATAACGCAACCACTAATAAGAGCTATGTTTTTTCAGGCGACGAAGCAAAGTCGTTCAATCTTATTTTTAAAAATGAGAGCGCAAAAACAGACTCATTCCTAAGGGCCGAGGGCGACGGCGCATCCATTGTTGTTAAGAATTTAGACAGCTTGGAATTTCTAACGACCACTGCTCTAAAGTCGGATCGCAATAACAACAACCCGATTATTACGAGCAACGGTGGTACGGTTACCTTCGATAACATTAATCACGTCAAGTTCGGCACTGCGGAAACACCTCTCCAAGTTGATCAGATCGCTCATTTGAACTGGAATGGTGGTGATGTCAAATTCTCGAATATTGGAACCATAGATGCCTACTCTATGGGTACAGCTTTCATGGTTCAGTCTCAACCAAAAGCGTTTCCGAGTTTGGTTTTCGAAAATGTGGATACCGTAAATATTCACAGCGATGAAAGAATTGGAATTCAAATTGCTGCGTCTAGTACGATTGATCAAACTAAACAATATACCCCTCTGGATGTCAGAAATGTAAATAATTTCAATGTCTATGGCGCCATTAGTGGCATGGAAATTACTAACAAATCAGCTGACAGCAAAGGTGAATATTGGGGTTCTTCTGATTTCAAGCTGGACATTAACGCCAAAAATATCAACATTGAAGGCGGAGAACGCTTTGGTGTTACAACCTATTTATTTGACAAAACGGGCTTGACCCCAAGTAAGTTAGCGTTAAATTTAACGGGTGAGACTATCAAAATTAGCAGCAGCACTGATAAGTATGCGGCGATATATGTTGCAAATGAACAAAAGCAGTCAGTCGCGAATGTGGGTATCACATTAACTGCTAAGCAAGTAGTTTTATCTGCCTCTGAGAAGGAGGGAACTGCGATTCGGGCCAGCAACGGCTCTGTCAAGGTAAATGCAGATGAGTTAACGCTTAATGGTCAATATTCAATTGATACACGAGGCAAAAAAGGGAACGACGTAGAGCTCTCGTCTCGTTCTGAAAATGGGACCATCACCGTTAATTCGAATGGCACCGTATCCCTTGACCAAGGATCAACATTGCACTTGAACAATGCTGAATTTAATTCTGGGACAGACAAGCAGTTTTTCTCGGCAGGAACCGTGGAATTAAATAATTCCAATGTGGAGATGAATGGCGGAACCTTCGAGACTGCAACCTTGACCGGTACCGGAGCCTCTTCAATTACTCTCAACGACGCTAAATCCACGGTCACGGTTACAGAAAATCAAAAGAAAGATCTGGTCATCGCTGCTGGCGGAGCACTGAACGATACGTTCAATACTCCTGAAGAAGCTACGGCCGCGTTGAAAAAGGCAACCACCATTAAAAATAATGAAAATGCAGGTGGTTCCAATAGCTTTGCCGGTCAAAGCGGCGCTCTTTCCGACGCCTGGACTGCTGATAGCGATGGCAATATCACCTCCCGCACGACAAACCAGTCGTTGGATGCTTTTGGCAACTACAACGCCATGACGCTTGTCCAGTGGCGCAATGAAGTGAACCACATCAGCCAGCGCCTTGGCGACGTTCGTGATTCCTCGACGACGATTGGTGCTTGGGCCCGCGTCTACGGCTACGACAGCTCCTACGACGACAATGTGTCGATTGACTTCAAAGCCAATTCGATTCAGGCGGGCGGTGACTACCGCATCAATAACACCTGGCTTGTGGGCGGCGCTTTCAGCTACACGGACGGTGAAGGCAAATTCTCGAACGGTTCTGCTGATTCCGACGGTTATTCGCTCGCAGCGTACCTCTCGGGGTTCTTTGACTGTGGCGGGTATGTTGACTTTGTGGGGCGTATTGGCCGTCTCTCAACGGACATCACTGCCTACAGCGATGCGAGCGAATTTAAAGGGTCCTACAACAACACGACGTTCGGACTTTCTGCTGAAGTGGGCTACCACTGGAAGCTTAACGACACGTTCTATGTTGAACCGCAGGCTGAACTCGCTTACGGTTTCGTAAAGGGTGATGATTTCACCGGTGCCAATGACGTGAGAGTTGAGCAGGATGACTTCCAGACGCTGGTTGGCCGTCTCGGCGCTCGTATCGGTGCGTCCTTCGCTGATGGTGCTGGTACGGTCTACGCTCATGCATCCGTCAATCATGATTTCCTGGGTGATGCAGACTACACGGCGTCGCTTGGCAGCGTCTCCCGTGATCTCAGCGTTGACATCGGCGGAACTTGGGTTTCCTACGGTATCGGTGCTCAGTTCAACACGTCGAAGAACCTCAATTTCTACGGCACGCTTGAACGCGCAAACGGTTCGGAATATCAGGAAGACTACCGTTATTCGGTCGGCATGAGCTATCGCTTCTAAGCCGCTCGCGTTTCAAAAAATAATCTCTGCCATGCCGCATTGGAAAGATGCGGCATCGCTTTCGCCCTCGGATCTTCGGGTTCGGGGGTTTTCTTTAGATCGAATGCGTGAAGTTGTGGGTAGTCAGGTTATCTTCCAAGCAGTTCTGCGGGATCGTGATAGTGAAGTACGTAATAGATAGGCTTTCATGCTATAGTATTGCATACTATATCTCTTCATCATATGGTGATGGTTGATGGCAATTTTGGCTTTAAAAGGAGTTGCGAGGGCAATGCGTAAACTTCATTGCTCGGATGAAATGATGGTAGCAGCCTGTGCCGAAATTGCAGCAGGGTTGACAGATGCTGATTTAGGTTCAAATTTATATAAAAAACGTATCCCTATTGAAGGATGAGGTAAATCGGGCGGTTTGCGAACAATTATTGCTAGTCGTTTCAATGGGAGATGGTTTATTCTTGCAATTTGGGCAAAGAGCGATCTTGTCAATATTCCTAGTGATCAATTACGATGTTTGAAACAGCAAACTGTACTTCTTTTAGAACTAGAAGATGCGGCTATCGAAAAATTGATTGCAAATGGTTCTTTAGTTCAGATTTTAGATGAATCTTTGACAACTCAAGGAGTTTAAGATGTCTGTCAAAATGTCAGATGCGTTGAGAGAGAGTATTAATGATATTAATGAAATTCTCTATGCTCAGAAATTGATTGATAAAAAAGAATATGAACGTGTTAGTGCGCAGTTTCCAATGGCGGCGGTGTCAACAGAAATGGATGGACGTCAGTTTGCTCAGATTCGCCGAAAATTAAATTTATCTCAGGCGGCGCTAGGGCAGATCCTGGGTACATCAGTTTCCACTATTTCAAAATGGGAATGCGGGAAAAATCCAATAATTCCATCGGTTATCGTTTTAATGAATGTATTAGACAAGCATGGTCTAGCTGTTTTGATGTGAATTTAACTTTAGAGAACTTGGAAGCTAATCGACTGAAAATACCTTTCGTTATCCTGCTGAGGGCTTGGGACATCCTGAAGAGCCTTAATAGCGATTTGCAAGGTGTTTGGAATCGTCGAATTACGCAAGAGTATTGCCTAGACTATTCATCCGCAGAATCGAGGACCGCCATTCATTCAATGTGTTACTCACTCGAGAAGCCTATAACAGCAATCTCCCCGCCGGCGTTGGTTTCCTCTCCTGCAGGACGGGTGACTGTCTATGAAGAGAAATAATCTGGCTTGTTTTCAAGCCGCGTGACAGGCAAAAGCGCACGGTCTACTGCTCTGAGCCAGAAAGCCTGACTGGCGAGGTCAGCGTGCAAATGTTTTGCCGCAAAGTCGTTGGCGGGAAGCGTGGCGCTGTCAATCCACACTGATTTGAGGTTGGCTCCGGAGGCGCTGGATCCGTGCTGCTCGAACTGATCAGCCAGCACTTGTGAGAGCAGAAAGCCAAAAGTGTATTGCCAATCGTAGAAGACGGGCTGCGTGCGGTAGAAGTGCGTTTTATAGGCCCAGACATAGCGGTCTTCACCCACTGCAGCGTCCCCAAAATAGTGATGCCATGACTCGACGGAAAGTTTGTTTACCGTTTCGAGCGACAGCAGACCTTTCTGACGTTCAAGGAGAATGTGCTTCAAAAGACGGTGGCGCGCAGGGATCGTGAGCAGGCAGTTGGTGAGACGTTTGAGCATCTGCCAGCGGTGAAGTTTTTCCTCCGGCGTATTCACCGCGGCACGGAGCAGCGACCGGGAAAGAACCGTTTCACAGAAGTTTCCGGCGAGTTCCGTCATCGCAAGCATCGGCACTCGCGCAGGAGCGGGGGCCTGATGAAGCACCTGCATATGCCAGGCCGCGCCAAGCAGGTGTGACAATGCCGCTTCGCCCGATAGCGTGGGAAGATAGTTTGCAAGAATCCTGACGGCGTCGAGAGCCGGCAGATCATCACACCAAGTGCCGCCGGTTTTCATCGACTGACCATGTGCGTCAATCCAGCCCGAATGTGCAGCAGTGTCGAGGAATTTGGTGAACTCTGGGTCGAGCTGGGTAAAAGCCTGTTTCAGATCCTCAATGGCACCCCAAAAGAATCGGCCTTTTGTATATAGCGCGTCTGGCGACGGCGAGAGGAGATTCCAAACTCTCATTGGACCATCGCCGAAAGCGCGCTGCCGAAGCGAAACAGCCAGCCGAATGCGCGGCAGCCGGGCCTCCAAGGCGTTAAAGAGTGCTCGGTAGACGCGCAGATCCATGCGTTCAGAACGCATGACATAGGGAAAGAGCTCTTCTCCGGCGAGCTTTAAGAGCGCAAGGTGAAATCCTGTGTGAGCGTTGAGAACATCCAGAAAGCTCGGAGAGTGCGATGCGAACCAAGCATTCATCGCCTCAAAAGTCGTGCGCCGCAATACAGGATCATCTGCATTTTTGAGGACTGCAATGCTTGCGCCGAACCCCTGGATACGCGAATGGCCGTCAGAGTCCTTGACATTGAGCGCCATAGTGCTCGTGAGATGGGTGTGCAGTGCGCGGACCGGTTCGAGCACCGATGCGGAAACATCATTTGCAAAGGACGCTTTGTCGGGCGGCAGGTCGTCGAGAATGGTGCCGCGCAGGCGTCTTGCTTCTTTCCAAAGACGCAGTTCGGGGTGAGCGCTAAAAAGGGGGTCATTGGACGCACGTTCAGCGAGATCGCGAAAAATGGGCTCAACGAGTTTGTTGAGCTCTGCGGCTTTGTGTCCGATATCCCCCCTGGCTTTGACCGCTGCCGTATCCGCTGCAGAAAGACCAAGATGTGCTCGGCAGATCGTCCGCAGCGTCTTCACGAGGTCTTGACCTCGTGCAAAGAGCTGGAGGACTTCCGGATAGGTTCCAGGTCTCTCGGCCGCGGCTGCCGTAGCTCCCGCCAAAGCGCCGAGCGTCACGTCAAGACTGAACGAGAGTTCCTGAAACTTGGCGCTGCGGACATTGGCCGCACCGTCGTCAGCCCAGGAGGGAAGGGCATTGGTCTGTTTCATAGAAAAAGTGGTGGTAGTAGAACCACCTATCGGATAAGGGTTAACGTCAGTGTGACAGAAATTGGATGGTGCTGGAAGGGGGCGGATCACCGCATTTTGCTCTGGCTCTAAGCAATGGGAGGTACGGGAGTACCCCCGGAAGCAGTCTGACCATCCCGACAAACCCTAGGCAGGGTGCAGGCGGCTGAGCAGAATGGAATGCATTGAAAGAGTGCAGCGGGCGTAAATACCCGGAAAAACACGACCAGGATCCTGGCTGCAGTCTGATCTCAGGAGACTTTCATGGCCGGAATTATCTTCGGTTGCATCATACTCGTCCTCGTCGGATGGGCGATCGTAAAAGGGAAGTACGCGCCCTTTATTCTCATCGCAAGCGGCGTTGCCATGCTTGCTTTCTCTGTTTTCTTTGATACGGGCACATTCATGCCCAAAAAAGCGCTTCCGACTGGAAACGACTACCTGAACATTATCGAGTTCATCCGCTACATGTTCTCGACTCGTCTCGCCGGCCTGGGTCTCCTCATTATGACGATGGTGGGTTTTGCCTCCTATATGACCCATATCGGTGCGAATGATGCTTTTGTGAATATCGCGATCAAGCCGCTTTCAATCATCAAGAGCCCTTATGCGCTGGTGTTCCTGGCCTTCCTTCTCGGCAAGGCGGTCTCCATGGTGATTACCTCCGCAGTTGGTCTCGGCGTGCTGTGCCTGGCATTGATGGGCCCGGCGCTTGCAGCCCTCGGCATGAACAAGAAGGCAATCGGTGCGGTTTTTGTCACCTCCGGTGCAGCTTCACTCGTTCTCATCGGCGGCTCAACTGCGGCTGCGGCGAAGGCTTGCTCGCTCTCGATTCTTGATTACGTTTTTGTATTCAAAATTCCTGCAGCGCTTCCCACCGTTCTGGTTATGGGTCTTGCCCATGTTTTCTGGCAGAAGTATCTCGACCGCCGCGAGGGCTGGAATCCCCAAGAACATATGGGTGAGCAGCTTGTCTTTGAAGGCGAGGATGTGAAGAAGCCGAGCACTGCGGCGCCGAAGTTCTACGCCATCCTGCCTTTCCTGCCGATGATCTTTGTGGTGGTTTTCTCCCGCTACTGCATCGACTCCATCAAACTCGACATCACAACCCTCATGTTCTTCTGCGTTGCGATTGCGATGATTTGTGAAGCTGTGCGCTGGCGCGGCAGCATCGAGAAATTGGGGGCCGGACTAAAGGCGTTTCTCATGTCCATGGGTAAGGCCATGTCCGGTGTGGTGGCTCTCGTTATTGCAGCCGGTATTTTTGCCGAAGGCTTCAAGGCACTCGGCATGGTGGATGCGATCGTTAACCTCTCGAGCTCAGTCGGTGCCGGTGCGATCGGCATGTCCATCCTTTTCGTAGTGATCACGACGCTCGTCACCATCATTACGGGGTCGAACGGCGCATCCTTTTACCCGCTGATCGAAATGGTGCCGAAGATCGCCAAGGACATGGGCGTCAACCCGGTGATGCTCGTTTTGCCGATGCATCAGGCTTCAACCATTGCCAGACCGCTTTCGCCAGTTGCCGGCGTTGTGGTCGCCATTGCTGCAATGCTCAAAATGTCGCCGCTTGAACTCGTCAAGCGTGCAAGCGTGCCTTCGATCGCAGGCCTGATTGCTCACCACATCTTCGCTTTCTGGCTCTCTCTTTAATTGATGACTTCGACGAATAGGAAATAACAAAAATGACGAAGGATCTGCAGAGCATTCTTCAGGCTCCTGAATGGTCGATGGATGACGCCTACGGCTCGGTCGGTTCAGAGAAGTGGAATCGAAGCATTGAACGCGCGGCGGCGCTTGTAAATGCGCTCCATTCCATGGAACGGCCCGTTACCCGTGAGGCGCTGGCTGATCATTTCAAACAGTTTGATGAAGCCAATACATTAATTTCGTCGCTCGCCGCTTTTGCGAAGTGTCAGGGGGCAAAGGACGCGGGTGATGAAGAAGCGTCATCTGCAGCAGGTGCTGTGGGGACGCTCCAAGTCAAACTTGAAGCCGCGGCACTGCCGCTCTTTGAAGCGGCTGAAGCTCTGCCGGCAGACGATGCGCTTTGGCAGTCATCGCCGCTCGCTGATTGGCGCTTTGTGATTTGCGAGCGAAAAAATGAGTGGCACCGAAAGCTCTCGCCGAGCGATCGTGAGTGGCTCTCTGACTTCGAAGAAAAGTGTTTTCTGCCGCTTGGAGCTGTTTTTAAGACGCTCCAAAAAGGGGTTGACTTCGAGGCTGAGAACAGTCAGGGCGAATCTGAACGTATCCGTGCAGCCAAGCTTGTTTCCGTCATTAAGGGGGCGCCCGACCGGATATTGCGCCGAAACGTAAATATTGGTCTTGCGAAGTCCTATGGCGAACGAGCGGAACTTTACGCAGCGCTTCTCAATGAACTTCATGGCTTCAGGCTCGCCGCTTTCGGGCGGGCAGGCGTTGATGCCGTGGATGTATCTCTCGCGCAGAACCGCATGAGTCGAGGAGCGCTTTTTGCCATGCGGGAAGCGATTGTGCGCCATCTCGACGAGATTCGGGAGGCGGTACGGCTGAGAGCGCCTTATTTTGAAAAGGGTGCGCGCAGGCTCGCCGTGTACGACCTGATGGCGCCGGCCCCCCAGCAGGGCAAAAACGCGGTCCCAGCGCTGATTCCTTATGCCGAAGGCATTGACATAGTGAAGAAGGCTTTGGGCGCCGTAGATCCGGAAATGTCGGATTTCATCGAATTGATGCTTCGCAGCCGCTGGGTCGATGCGGCGCCATCGGACAAGAAAATCGGCGGAGCCTTTTATTCGCGCTTCAATGAGTTTCGGATCCCGCGCGTCTTCTCGAGCTATATGGGCACCATTACAACCGTGCTGCAGCAAGGACACGAACTCGGGCATGCCTTCCATTACTGGATCATGCGCGATCTTCCCGTGGTACAGACGGAATTCCCAATGACGCTCACCGAAACGGCAAGCACCTTTAACGAGGCTTTGGTTCGGCGCTACCTTCTTGAGCATGCCGCGAGCGACGCCGAGCGTTTCTCCATGCTCTGGCAGGAGCTGCGAAGCGCCGCGAATTTCCTGCTCAACACGATGGTGCGTTTTGACTTTGAATGCGCCTTTATTGAGCAGCGAAAGACGGGAGTGGTCCCCGCCAAGCGCTGTGTCGAACTGATGCGGGAAGCTTGGGGAAACTGGTACGGCGATTCGACCGAGGGGGCCGATGACTATCTGTGGGCCGATAAGCTCCACTTCTATAAGACTGACCAGCTTCTCTACAACTATCCGTACACCGTGGGCTATCTACTTTCCTCGGGGCTCCTCGCCGAACTCGATAAGCGCGGTCCTGATTTCATGCCTTTTTACCGCGCAATGCTGCGTGATACCGGACGCGACACGGTCGACGGCATCGTGCGCCGTCACTGCGGTGCGGATGCTGCGAATCCCGCTTTTTGGGAAACCGCCATGCAGGCGCCGCTCGCCGCCGTGAAAGCGTTTGCGGCGCTCAGCAGCAAATGACCGATATGAAGCACTCTCAATTCCAAAACTTCAACCGTTTCCAAAGGAGGAAAACCATGAAGCATACTGCACTCCACCTTGCAGGCTTTGGTGTTCTGGCTGGCGCAGCTCTTGCTGCGCAAGCGGCCGATGTTCAGATTTACGGCCGCGTCGATGCAGGCTTTCTTTACGAACATAAGAAAGGTGAAGACACCTTTACTCAGAAGGCTGGCGGCCGTGCACACAACCGAATCGGCTTCAACGTCGTTGAAGATCTCGGCAACGGTGTGAAGGTGAAAGCTTATTTGGAGAACGGCTTTTACATCGACAACGGCCAATTTGATGACAGCAAAGTGCTCTTCAATCGCCGCTCGATTCTCGCTCTGCAAGGTTCATTGGGTGAAATCAGCTTCGGCCGCATGGGCACGGTTCAGTCCACTGTGGCGCCTTATACCATGGGCCTTATCAAATATGATCCGTTCGGGACGTCATACGGCAATGCTTCAATTGGATCAACTTTCTCCAATACGAGCCGGACGAACAACACCGTAACTTGGGTCTCACCTACGCTGAATGGGTTCCGTGTGGGGGCTTCCTATTCTTTAGGCGATAAGTCTGACGACCTTTATGCAAATCTCGCCGACCGCAGACATACGGGTGCGCTTGCTGTGGACTACACCGGCAAGGATGTGTACTTCAGCCTGAACTACGGCAATGTGGATTACGGCAACCAAGAAGCGAAGTCCAAGGATTCAAACGGGCAGGCGATTTCTTTTGGCGGCTGGTACCGCTTCATTCCGGAAGCAAGAGTCTTCTTTGGTGCTCAGTATTCAACCCATTGGGAAAAGGGTGCCGGCCTCTCGAGTTCAAAAGTGACAGTGGCAACGGCTGCTGAACAAAACGATGGGTGGGAGGGCTACAGCCTTCTGCTGGGTACGGATTACGTGATCGGGAGCCACAAACTGATCGGCGGCGTTCAGTACTACGACGGCGAACTCAGCGGCAATTCCGACTACAACTTCCGCCGCACCGTTTTTTCGGCTGCTTATGAGTACAAATTGGCGAAGAAGGTCTGGCTCTATTTTGCGGCGACACATTCCGTGGGCGGCGGGGATCTGAAAGCGGCTGCAGATAAGGAGGGCCTCACCAAGACTACACAAGTCTTTACGGGTCTCAACTTCAATTTCTGATGAGGTTTATTCGGCGCGCTTGACCGGCCAGCATAGAAACGCTTCCTTTTTGGAGGCTCCCCCTTCTTAAGGGCAGTGAAGGTGTGCCATTTTATTTGTCAACGCTAAATTGACATAACCTATAAATTATTAAAAGCACGCGAGGGAGGTGAAGAGCTCTCTCTTGCAAGGCAATCAGTGCATTCTCTTCAATCTTGATGAACTTCGTGTTTCCAGTCTTTGGCTGGGATCACGAAGTTTTTTATTATCTGCCATATCGTAATTAAGAATGTTTTTTTTCATGATTTATTAAATATTGATATTTGTTATTATTGCTATATGAAATATGTTTCTGCATTATAAAAATAAGTGATGACAGGTCGGTTTTGAGAACTATTTAATTGTTTTCATGCGCTGTCAACATATTGATGGTTTCAAGGACTCATATAAGAAGATGCGTTTGATAAAGACGCAGAGAGGAGGTTGTACGAATGTGTGCTGACAGGCTGCATCTTTAAATCCTGTATTACTGACAAATATTAAATTTCTTTATAAATAACAGAATGTTGTGATGAAGGTGGGCCTGCCTTGGAAGTTATGTATCAACTCATAGTTAATATCTAACAATAAAATTCTTTTATTAGATACATGAAGCTAACCCATAGAAAACAATAAAAAGTTAAGTAAATCCCATGCACACTAATGCTATAAGTTTACGTTTATAAATTTTTAAATCATTTAAGACTAATTTCGTGCAAGTTGTGCTTTCGAAAGGAGGAAAAGTCAATATTTCTTGTGAGATGTGTATGTTTTTTGGCTGCTAAACGACGGCATGGAATACCCTTTGACTCTGGTTTAAATTGATTGATGTCAATATTAATGAGGAGGGTAATGACAGGATTCATTTTGTCTTTTGCTGTGTGAGTAGAAAGACAAGGACCAACCAAAAAATATTCACAGAGGACAATGAAGATGAATAAGACCTTCAAGACGAAGTGGAGTTCGTCGCGTCAGCAATATATTGTTACCGATGAAAAGCGTGTTCTCAAAGGTAAAGCATCCAAGAATACAGTGACCTTGGCTATTGCAGCCGTTCTTGCAATCGCGTCCGGCACTTCTGCGGCTGCGTATGTGGAAAAAGGTGTTGTAGGCAATCAGGCATCGTGGGAAAGTGCTGAATATCAAAAGGACTGGGGACTGGCAGCGATGAATGCCTCAAAGGCCTATTCTCTCGGCTTTAGCGGTCAGAATGTGGCTGTCGGCGTCATGGATTCCGGTGCTCTTTTACAGAAGCATCCTGAGTTGGCTGGAAATCGCTTTCATGCCTCTTCAGCCCATGGCAAGTACGGCTCGACCGGTAATCGTTATCAGACAGGCGTCAGAGGAATAGGCGACGTCTTCAAAAACGGTGATTACACGGAGGGCGAATCCTTTAATTTAGACGGCAACTTTATTGCCGAAAAGAACGACACTCACGGGACGCACGTGACGGGAACTGTAGGTGCCAATCGTGACGGCAGTGAATTTCATGGCGTAGCTTGGGGGGCCAATGTCTACGTCGGCAACTCCGGCGGAACGGACAACACCAACTATGGTCCATTCCAAGATTACAAGTACTTCCATGCAGCTTGGTCGTCTCTCGCGCAGGATTTAATTGCCGCAAATGGTACTGAACGCGGCGGTGTCATCAACAATTCCTTTGGTACCAATCTTCGTTATGGTGCTTCGGGCGGCACGTCGCTTCCAGTGAACTCTACTGCGCAGACGGAATATGAATACTTCCTCTTTAAGCAGGTCTATGGCGATAAAAAAACGTTTGTTGATGCAGCTTGGGATGCTGTTAAAGGCACCAATGTGGTTCAGGTCTTTACAACTGGCAACCGCGATTTTGCCAACCCTTACTATCGCCCGCTGTACCCGTATTTTTCCCCCGAAGCAGAACGGAACTGGATTGCAGTAGCTGGTCTGCAGAAGGATGGTGTCGGAACTGACGGTAAAGACACGTATAAATGGATCTCAAACTTCAATGAAGCTGGCAATGCGAAGTGGTGGACTATTGCAGCGCCGGGGCGTGATATTTACAGCAGTATCGTCTACGACGATCACTACGAAGATACTGATGCCCTGCATCCTCTGGGCACGCCGGGATATGCCTCTTACGGCGGTACATCCATGGCGGCGCCTCACGTCTCTGGTGCTATGACTGTTCTAATGTCTCGCTATCAGGATATGAATGCTATCCAGGTCCGCGACATCCTTTTCACGACGGCGCGCCATACTAATACGGACGGCTCTCTCTTCACTGGTTGGACTGCTGAAGACGGTGTGCCTGATGTTCTTTACGGTTGGGGTACGCCCGACTTGGATAAAGGCATGTTCGGTCCCAGCCAACTTCTGGGCAAGTTCGAATACAAGGTTAACAACCTGGACGTATGGTCGAACGACATCAGCCAGAAGGCTCTCGATGCACGCAAAGTTGAAGATCAGGCCTGGATGAAGGCCACAACGAACGGCACCGATACATCGGCAGTCTATGAGCTCGGTGAGGCTTATACCGGTATGAAGAATATCGAAAATGCCGTTATCAGCAAAGAAGATGCTGAGAAGTGGCGGCATGAGTACTACAAGAAGCGCGCAGAAGCCATCCAGAATAAGATCGACAATGGTCTTTATGACGGATCGCTGGTTAAGAACGGTGACGGTACGCTTGTTCTGACCGGCAACAATACTTTCCGCGGCGGCGTCACTCTGAATGAGGGCAGCCTTTATGGTTTCAACGACTCCTTCGGTATCACGGAGACCGCTGCGGGCAAGTCCAATGGCCTGGTCACCGTGAACGGCGGCAAGTTTGGCGTTATCAATAAGTACGACGACAAGCTCACACTGAAAGGCACAATCACTGACGGCGCATCTGATCATTCCGTCGATGCCGTGATCAATGCCGGCGGTACATTCCTTGTAATGGCCGGTCAGGACGTTGAGATGGGCACACTCACCTTCAAGGACGGTGCAGGCTACAGTGTCAGTTCGACTGACATTGATGTACTGAAAGCCGCTTACGAGGGTAATGCTCAGACGGGTACTGTGAAGCTCGATAAGCTCACAGGTCTTGATGCTGCCGCTGCGAACCCCGACTATGCGCTCTTCAAAACTGAACTCACGTTCGACGAGACGAGCTCAATTCTGACAGGTACGCTTTCGGCAGATAAGAGTGTCTCATTAGCAAACTATGGGTCTGGCAACGGCCGCAAGATCGGGCAGGCGATTGATGCTGAACGCACCGGCGCTCTTTTCGAGAGCCTCCTCAGTGCCTCGAAGGCTCAGGTCGAATCGACCTATGCGTCTCTGGGTGACGATTTCTATCTCAACAGCCGCAATGCTTCCATCGTCAACGGCTTGACCCTCACACGCGCGGTGAAGGATCAGGCTGCCGGCATCGGTGAAGGCCGCGTTGTTGAAATGGCCGACGGCAATGGCCGTCTATGGGCTACGGGCATCGGTGCCTGGAGTTCCATTGACTACGGCAGCTCTGACATGGACAGCAACTTCTATGCCGGCCTTATCGGCGCAGAGGTTGATGTCGCGGATTCGACCAAGATCGGAGTTTTCTTTGGTGCTGGAACAACGGAGAACAAGGCGGGGAGCTTCAAGGTTGAAAGCAACGACATTCATGTTGGGCTCTATGGTCTGACGAACGTTGAAGACATCGCTTCAATCCATTATGGGTTCATCTATACCCATCAGTCTGTCGATGCGAACCGCACGCTGACCGTCAAGGATCTGGCGGGCTACAACAAGTGGTCGGGCGACGCTGATGTTACGCAGATCTTTGCTGAAGCTGCCTTCAAGGGTTTCAACACTGCGGCGTATTCAGTGGAACCTTACTTCGGCCTCGCATGGATTCATGCTGAATCAGACGGTTATTCCGAATCTGTCGGCGGCATGACTTTCACAACGAATCCTGAAGATCAAGACCTGCAGGTGAGCTCGCTCGGTATTCGAGCCGGTGTGCCGTTCAGCTTCGGTGCTGCCAAAGTTACTCTCAAGGGCGATCTTGCCTGGAACCACTTTTTCGGCGATACCGAAGCTGAGGCCCGCATGAATCTCGCCGGTTCGGGTACAGCCTTGATCAAAGGCGGAGAGCTCTCCGACATGGCGACGGTTGGTCTGGGTGTCGAAGCTCAGCTCAGCAAGACTGCCACGTTCGGACTTTCCTACACGGGTGCTTATGATGGCGATGTAACTATGCACGGTTTGCGGGCCAATCTGCGCTTTGCCTTCTAACTGATAACGCCTTATTCGAACTGGTCGACGTCTTGAAACGGCGACAGGGGAATTAGGCGATTAAAGAAACAGGACCGCTTCAGTTTGAAATGACTGAAGCGGTCTTTATGAACACCGGCAAGGCTGGAGCAATGTTCAAGGAATAGGACTACATCGGGGTTGGCAGCCAGATGGTTCGCGGCGTTTGACCGTTGGCCGAACAAGCACTGAAGATTCAAACCTCACGCCATTCATGTTGCATATGGCGAAAGGCTTTCGAGCCCTTCGCGCGTGGGTGCATAGAATGAACGATATCGAGCGTCTAGATCAGCGTCTGCTGCTGACGGAGTCTGCAAAGGGCACAACGCGAAGCCATATTGAATTTAGAAAGCCCAATCAAAATTATCAGAATTGTGTTGGCATTTGGCGATTGGGCAGGGACTGCCGGCAGCTGTCTGGAAGCAGAAGAGGCTGCAGCTGACAATCGCCGCCAAATAGGTGTATATTCATTCTCCATTAAATAAACACATGTTCATTTAATGGAGAATGAATATCATGCAGCGCAGAACCCTTCTGACTTCCGCCGTCGGGGCGGCCGTCGCAGCGACCTTTAGCACGACTGCAGGAGCCGTACAGAATCGCGTTACTGGATCACTGCCCAATGTGATTGATAAAAACATCCGCATTTATGGCAACGACGCTTATCCCGTGCCGCACCGTCGTGCCATGGAGATCGGCGCCGTGCGCGCCCGCATGCCGCACGACTTCGTTCCGGGCAGGCGGTTTCTGCTGAAAAAGGGTGAAATAAGAACGCCCGGCGGAGCTCCGCTTGAAAGCGATGTTGTGCTTGAAGAAAATGTGGCCCTGAAGATGCGCGACGGCACGACCATCTATACCGATGTCTTCCGCCCAAATGATGACGGCCGCCATCCCGCGATTGTGGCCTGGAGTCCCTACGGCAAAACCGTGGGCGGTCAGCGTCTGGATGACGTCCCCAAGCGTTCGGGCGTTCCGCAGAATGCTGTTTCTGGGCTCGAGAAGTTTGAGGGCGCCGATCCGGCTTTCTGGACAGCGCAGGGCTATGTTGTGCTCAACCCTGATCCCCGCGGCGTGGGGCATTCCGAAGGCGATATTTCCTACTGGGGGCGGCAGCTTGCTGAGGATGGATATGACTTCATTGAATGGGCGGCTGCGCAGTCTTGGAGCAACGGCCGGGTCGGCATGGCCGGCAACTCCTGGCTAACGGTTTCGCAGTGGTTTATCGCTGCAGAGAATCCTCCGCACCTTGCTGCCATTGCGCCGTGGGAAGGTTTCTGCGACCACTTTGAAGAACCTGGCACGCGAGGCGGCATCCCCGAGCCCGGGTTCCCGGAAGTGATCATCAAAACCTTTGCCGGTCCGAACTACATTGAGGATCAGCCGCGGATGATTGCCACGCACCTGGTAAAGGATGCGTATTGGGAAAACATGGCTGCGCGTTTGGAAAAAATCCAAGTGCCCGCTTATGTGGTGGCGAGTTATACCAATCCGGTGCATACACACGGCTCGTTTGCCGGCTTTATGCGGATTGCCTCCAAAGATAAGTGGCTTCGCGTCAACAACACCAATGAATGGTATGACCTTTATTCACCGAAGTACCGTGCGGAATTGCTGGCCTTCTTTGACCGTTATCTCAAAGGCATGGACAACGGATTTGAAAAGACGCCCCGCGTGCGTTATTCAGTGCTCGACTCGGGCGGCACTGCAGAGCGGGTGGATGTGCCTGCTGAGAACTGGCCGCTGCCGGAAACAACGCTTAAACGTCTGTATCTGGCCGATGACGGTCGGCTGACGGAGTCTCTTTCGACGAATGCCTCGTCCCTGCCGTACGATTCGGCCTCCGGAAGCGTCAAGTTCCGCTACGTCTTCCCAGAAAATGCCGACGTGGTGGGATACATGCGTGCGAAGCTCTGGATGGAGACGCCTGAATCTGATGATATGGATATTGAGGTGGTTGTCCGCAAAGTGTCGCCGACCGGAGAAGCCCTCCATCGTCCGATTCCAGAGTTTATTGCCCCCGATGCCGTCGCAACGGGAAGACTGCGTGCTTCGATGCGTGAACTCGACGCCAAGCGCACGACAGAGCTCGAACCTTTTTATGTCTACAAACACCCGAAGAAGCTCCATCCTGGCGAACGGGTGCCGCTCGACATTGCCGTCTGGCCGATGGGCGAACATTATCGAAAAGGGGAGGTCTTGGAGCTCGAGGTGCGCGGCGTGAAGATTGTGCCCACGACCTTTGAAATGGGATTTGGCCGTCATCCCATTCCGGTGCCCGCTGCCGGCGGAACCTATGATCCGCTGCACCCGCCTGTCATGGAGGTGTTGGGAGGTGATGTGCCGGTGCCTGCGAGTGTTTCGGCAGCGACCGTGCCGACGCCGGCTTCGGTCAATCACGGCGCTCATATCGTTCATTTTGGCGGCGCCAATGATTCGTGGCTTCAAATTCCAATTTTGAAGATTTAAGCTCATAGCGGCCAGTTCTGAGCCTCGAGGCGTTAGAGTTGAGTATTCCATCGTTCCGGCTGAATCAAATGAGCCGGAGCGATGGAGCTGCTTTCATGTTTGAATGCCTGCATATTGAGGAACAGAGCATTATGGGCTCCAGCGCAAGACCAACGCAGACAGAAGGAACCGCCCGCCGCCGCGGCAGACGTCCGGCCTCCGAGGTTTCGGGCCGCTCAATACTGCTTGAGACGGCGCAGCGCCATTTTTCACGCTGCGGGTTCGGGGGCACGTCGCTCAGAGCGATTGCGCGGGATGCCGACGTGACGCCGGCTTTGGTTTGTCAGCTTTTCGGCAGCAAAGAGGGACTCTATGACGCGCTCCTTGAGAAGCTCGCCTTAGATCAGCAAACACAGCTCACCGAACTGGTTCGTCTTGCAGACCTTGCAGAATGTCACCCTAAAGCTGCATTTGAACGCTGGGTGCAGATGCTGGTTCAAATTGGTCCCGCCATTTCGGATGTTCCTGCATTGCTCATGCATGAGGTCGACCCCATGCCTGAGGAGCACGACAATGGGGAAAGCCGCATTCCGCGCATTACTGAAAAACTGGTGCGGCCTTTCAAAAGAGCCTCCATGCCCATACTGAACAAGGCATTGGAAGCAGGCATTATTCGCGGTGCCTCTCCGGACCTGGTCTTCTCCCTCCTGATGGGGGCCGTTTCTGCGACGCTCTTGGCGCCGCAGATATCCGGGGAATCCGCGGCAGCAAATAGGGATTTTCGCGAACGAGCAGCGGAGAATCTTTTGTTGCTGGTTTTGAAGTGAGATTTTCGCTCACCATAAATGATCGGCCGGAGGGATGCCAAAACCATCGGGTTCCCCGAAATGGAGACCGCCGTGTTCTGTGTCAGGATCTTGTCTTCGCGCCTTTAGAAATTGCGGGATTAGGCCAAGAGGTCCAGCCGAAAGCTCGAGATCAAGCGGTTATTTGGCGGCAGTGGTTTGAGTTTGGTCTTGGAGAGGCTTCTTTTCTTCCTCGGAGGAAGGCTCTTCCGTTTCGTCGTTTTTGGGAATGATGAAGAAGTTCACACGGTCCTTTTCGACAAAGAACGGAGGGTTCAATGCTTTCTCCGGCGCTGGGCCCTTGCGGGTGTTGATGTAGGCGTAGACATACTCGGGGAGGTCAGGCGCCGCAGCCATCATGGCCTTTGCCCAGTCGAATTTCGGCTTCAAAACAGCGTCGCGGAACTTGAGCTGAACGTCCTTCCCTTGGATATACCAGACTTGAATCTGCGGGTCGGTGAAGCGCGGCGTTGAAATCTGCGGCGCGAAGGTCCAAAGGCCGAAATTGACAATTTCGATGCCGCACTGACCCATTCCCAAGAAGGTGTCCTTCCAGGGTTTGCATCCCAATTCCTCGTTGACGACTTCAATCCCGGCGTCATTGTTGCCGGTCCCCTTTTCGTCGATGTGGTATGAAATCTGATACTCCTTAAACTGATCCTGCTTCTGAAGTGATTCGGCGATGGCAGGGATGGCCCTAGCAACGAAAGCGTTGACGGCGGCTTTCCTGTCCTGAGCTTCTTCGGCGCGGACGTATCCCACCAAGCTGTCGGGCGTCGGATCGGTCGAGGGCAAGAGGAGCGACTGTGCGAGCCAGAGACCGAAGCCGATGTTCCAGTCGGCTGTTCCCGAAAGGATGCCGCTCCCTGCAACATTCCCGTGGAGTGCCCCCCAGACGGCGCCGTCAAGCAGCATCGATCCATCGCTCGTCAGCTTGACGTCCTTCGGTGCAGGGCGATCCATGATGTGCTTTACGCCGAATTCCGTTGCGAGATTATTCGCTCGGCTCAATTTTTTTTGATACTGGTATTCGGGCGTGTGTTTGGCGGCTCTTTCGGGATCGACGGGGCCAGTGGAAACGCAGCCGGAGAGGGCTGCTGCGGCGGCAGCCGCAGTCAAAGAAAGAAGAAGGGCGGATTTATTCTGCATGACGGGCGGGTTAAAGGATTGGGCGAAAACTGTTCTGTGTGCCAATCAGCGATTTCTATCGACACAATAGCGGCCAATCATACAGCAAATGTATACGAAAGCAATATTTGTAATGCTGAGCCTCGGGAGGCTTTTGAGATCATTTCTGACAATCGGTGTTTTTCTCGTTCTGAGGGAAAAAATGAAGGCTTTATTCGGCGGGGAGTGCCGCTCCCCATGGACCTTTAGGGAGTTTTTCCGCGATTTCTCGAGCCATCGAAACAAGGCGCATCAAGGCCGGCGAGGCGGTTTCAAGCGAAGGCAGGGCCAGTCCCAGCGCAACGCGTTCCTGCGGATGAAAGGGCTTTAGGACAACATTGCCTTTGAGGTTGATGCTTTGCAGTCGGTTGTTGACAGAAACGCCTAGTCCGGCATTAACCATGGCATAGGCTGAATACGGGTCATTCGTCTGCAGATGAATTTTCGATTCAATTTTGTGGCGGGTGAAGAAGTCATCAATGTCCGAATTGTGATGAAGCTGCGGATAGATGAAGGGTTCTTCGGCAATTTGCCTCACGGTAACGCAGTCGGCTTGGATCAAAGGATGGCCGGGCGGCAGCAACGCAACAAACTCTGTTTCCATCATTGGGAAAAAGTCGCCGTCGTAGGAGTGCTGAGAAAGGAAGGCACAGTCGAGCGAACCGTTTCTCAGCCGCTCGATGAGTTCGGCATCTGCACCTTCAACCGTTGAAAGCGTGATGGCTGGATAAGCATCGGAAAACTGTTTGAGGAGCTGCGGCAGCCAAGTTGTCGAAATGCTGAAATAGGAGCCGATGGTGAGTGAACCCGTTAATAGTCCCTTCACAGCGGCAATTTCCTCGTGAACGCGGCGTTCGGCGGTCATCAAATCTCTGAGCCGGGCGATGATGGGTTCAGCGCCTTTGGCCGGCACCACGCCGCGGCGGCCTCTGAGGAGAAGCGTTGTTTTGAGTTCGGTTTCGAGCGACGAGATCTGACGGTTGAGTCCCGACTGCGTCATACCGAGTTTTTCTGCTGCGAGCGAAAAGGTTCCGCATTCAATGGCGGTGAGGAGGTACTCAACTTTTTCCAGATTCATCGAACGTCAGCCCGTGAGGGAGCAGGATACTTATAGTGAGTATTTTGCATATCACATGTTCATTCAGGGCATTTTACGCACAAGGCCCTTCGGCATAAACTTCTTTTCCATCGTTGAATTCAGATTCTTTTTCCCCATTCTTACGGAGCTTATTTATGCTGAACTTTGCCTGTGACTATCTCGATGCCGCACACCCCAAGGTATTCGAGGCGCTCATGAAGAACAACTTCGTGAAGACAGGCTGCTATGACGAGAGCGAAAGCGACTGCTTTTGCAATGCTGCCCGTGAAAAAATTCGCGCTGCCTGCGGCGTGCCGGATGCTGAAGTTCGTTTTCTTTCCGGCGGAACGCAGACCAACAAGGTGGTGATCAGCACGATGCTCAAACCCTGGCAGGGCGTGATTGCGGCCCGAACGGGTCACATTGCCGTGCATGAGGCTGGCGCCATTGAGGCCTCCGGTCACAAAGTGATCGAGATTGCTGAACAGCAGGGCAAAATTTCTGCCGAAGCGGTCGATAAGGTATTTCGCGCTTGGCACGGTGACGGCAACCGCCTGCACATGGTGGAGCCGGGCATGGTCTACATCACGCAGCCGACGGAATACGGCACCGTCTATTCGCTTGCGGAACTGACTGCACTTTCGGAGGTCTGCCGCCGCTGGGGCGCACCGCTTTATGTTGACGGCGCACGGCTTTTTTATGCATTGGGTTCCGCCTCGAACGATGTGACGCTCATCGACCTGGCTCGTCTGGCCGACGTCTTCTATATCGGGGGAACCAAGTGCGGTCTGCTCTTCGGCGAGGCGGTTGTGTTCCCCAAGGCGGGCACGGTGCCGGGGTTCTTCACGCTGATGAAGCAGTACGGCGCAATGCTCGCCAAGAGCAAGGTGCTCGGCATCCAGTTCGATGTGCTCTTTACGGAAGAGCTTGGCCTTGAGCTCGGCCGTCACGCCGTGCTTCAGGCCGACCGCATCCGTGAAGCACTGACGAAGAAGGGCTGTGAACTGCTTTTCGGCAGCACGACCAATCAGATCTTCCTGCGGTTCACCAATGCGGAAGCCGATCGTCTGGGTCAGTCTGTAGAGATGAGTTTCTGGGAACGGCTTGATGATGAGCATGTGGTGAAGCGCATTGCCACTTCATGGGCAACGGACCCCAAGGAAGTGGATGCATTGATCGCGCTCTTTTAAGCGCCGCATCTCGATCTCGTCACATGCCTCACTGTGGCTGACTGCACGGCGGCGGCCTGAGGCCGAACGCTAAAACGAACGGCGGGCGCCTTCTTTTGAGGAGGCTCCCGCCGTTCTTTTTCGATCTCCGATTCGGAAAATGCTTCAGGGTTTCGAATCAGCTCCGCCGCCAGGCATGAAACTTCTCACGGAGCGTCTCAAAAAGCGTGAAGAGGAACGGGATAAAGAAGATTCCGATGAGCGTGGCCGAGAGCATGCCCGCGAAGGTCGTGATGCCGATGGCCCGACGGCTCGCGGAGCCCGCCCCTGTCGCGAACACCAGCGGCAGGACGCCGAAGAGGAAGCTCCAGGCCGTCATCATCACCGCGCGGAAGCGGATGGAGGCGCCTTGCTTGGCGGCTTCAATGATCGAGAGCCCGGACTCTCGAGCTGTTTTCGCGAATTCGACCATCAAAATGGCGTTCTTGCCGGCCAGGCCGATGAGCATCACCATGCCGAGCTGCGTGTAGATCGACATGTCGCCGCCGGTGAGTTCGAGCCCCATGAGCGCTCCCATGACGGCAAAGAGCACGGAAAGCATGACCGAGAGCGGAATCGTCCAGCTTTCATACTGTGCGACGAGGAACAAGTACGCAAAGAGAAGCGCCAGACCCATCAAAGTGACGATTTGACCGGCGTTCTGCCTTTCCTGATAGGAGAGACCCGTCCACTCGATGTGATAGTCCTTGGGGAGCGACGCGGCGGCCGTATCCTCAATGGCCTTATAAAAGGCCCCTGAGCTCACGCCGGCAGCGCTTTGCGCATTGACCCCCGCGGAGGTCATCTTGTTAAAGCGCGTAATCTGCTGGGGACCCACTTCCCAGGAAAGTGAGCCCAGAGCCGAGAGCGGCACAATATTGCCGTCAGAGGATGTCGTGGGAATTTCTTCGAGCGAGAGGTTTGATCCGCGGTATTTCGAATCGGCCTGCACGATGACTTCGTAGTTGCTGCCGTTCATTGTGAAGTCGTTCACATAGTAGGAGGCAAGGAGCGTCTGCATGGTCGAATAGACGTCTGAAGCGGGCACCTGAAGGAGCTCGGCTTTTTCGCGGTCGAGCGTGAAGCGCAGCTGCGGCGTGTCCGCGCTGTAGGAGCTCATGGCGAAGAGGGTTTCCGGGCGCTCACCCAGCGCCGACTTAAAGCGGTTCACGGCATCTGAGAGATGCGCCGTATCGACCGTCCCGACGCCGCAGATTTCAAAGGATGCGCCGCCCGTGCCGCCCAGGCCCATAATGGCGGGCGGCGTGAAAGAGACAATCTCCGCGGCGGCAATGTCCTGGGTGCGTTTGGCAATTTCAGCCTGAATGGCTGAAAGCTGCGTTTCCGGGGTCGTGCGTTCGTTCCAGGGTTTGAGGTCCAGAACGGCCATGCCGGCGTATTCACCGGATCCGGAGAGCATGCTCATGCCGACATTCTGCATAACGGTCTGCACGCCCGGAATGGTGCGCAGCCGCTCGAGCACGGTTTCCATCACGGCTTCCGTACGGTTTTGCGTTGCGTCCGCCGGGAGCTCGATGTTGGCAAAGATAACGCCCTTGTCTTCAGAAGGAATGAAGGCCGTCGGAATCCGCCCATAGAGGAACCAGGTGACGCCCACGGCAGCAATCATCCCGACGGCCGCAATCAGACTGCGGCGGATGAGCCAGGCCGAGCCACGGACGTAGCTTTCGCGGGAGGCTGAAAGGAACCGATTGAAGGGCTTAAAGAACTTTGCTGAAAATCCTTGCGAAGCCTGCTCGGCATCTGCTGCACCGTCGCCGGGGCGCAGTACGAGTGCGCAGAGCGCCGGGGAGAGCGTGAGCGCAACGACGGCTGAAATAGAGAGCGCCACGCACATGGAGACGGCAAACTGGCGGTAAATTGCTCCCACCATGCCGCCGTAGAAGGCGAGCGGCAGATAGCAGGCAACCGTGACGAGCGTCGTGGCGATAACGGCGCCGGTGATTTCCTGCATGCTCTTGACGGCCGCATCGTGCGGCGAGAGGCCCTGAGCAATCAGGCGCTCGGTGTTTTCGACGACGACGATGGCGTCGTCAACGAGCGAGCCGATGACAAGAATGAGACCGAAGAGCGTGAGCGTATTGATGCTTAAGCCCAAAGCGGCCATGACGGTGAAGGTGCCGATCAAAGAGACCGGAATCGCCGCGGCCGGGATGAGCGTAGCCCGCCAGCTCTGCAGGAACGCCCAGGTGATGAGAATCACCAGCAGAAGGGCGGAAAGGATGGTGACAACCATTTCCTCCATGGTTGTCTGAATGAATTTTGTCGGATCGTAGGCGGGACTCACGGTGACGCCTTCGGGCAGACGCGGCTCCCATTCAGCGAGCTTGGCCTTGACGCGGTTCATCGTGGCGAGCGCATTGGCGTCAGGACTGCGGTAGAGCGCGAGCCCTACGGCCGGTTCGCCGTTGATGGTGGTGCCGCCGGTGTAGCTGCTCGAGCCGAGCTCTACTCGAGCGACGTCGCTCAGACGCACAACGCGTCCGCTCGCGGCATCGCTTCGAAGAATAATGGCGCCGAATTCGGCAGGATCCGCCAGACGGCCGGTCACATTCACCTTGTAGGTGACGGAATCTGAAGATCCTTCACTGCCGACATTGCCCGGCGCAGCCTGAATGTTCTGCGCATTGATGGCGTTTGTTACATCGCTCGTGCTGATGCCCATCCCGGCCATGCGCACCGGATCAAGCCAAATGCGCATCGCGTACTCGCTCTCGCTCATCATGCTCGTCGAAGAAACGCCGTCGACGCGGGCAAGGTCGTCTTTAAGCGTTTTGTCAACGTAGTTGGCGAGTTCGTTCAGATCCATCGACGCGCCGTTGGTGCGGAAGACGAACATGCCGAGCGTGTCGCTGCCGCGTTTTTCCACTGATACGCCGGTTTTCGTCACTTCGCTCGGCAGCTGGGCATCGGCGCGCTTGACGGCATTTTGCAGATTAACGAGCGCAATGTCACTGTCGGTCCCGGTTTTGAAGGTGACTTGACAGTTGTACGTGCCCGAATTGGAGCTCGTCGACGAAAAGTAAAGGAGATCCTCAACGCCGTTGATTTCGTTTTCAATCGGAATGGCCACGGTCTGTGTGACAACGTCCGCGGAAGCGCCCGCATAGGTGGCCGAGATGAAAAGCGTCGGCGGGCTGATTTCCGGATATTCCTCTACGGGGAGGTTCCAAAGGGAAATCAGTCCTGAAATAGTGATGACGAGACTCACCACCGCGGCAAAGCGCGGGTGCTCGATGAAAAACTTGGAAAACATCAAGGCACCCCAATCAGTTGGACGGCTGCTCGGAGGTGTCGCCGGCAGATTGAGCCGCAGCCTGCAGGACCTTGACGGTTTTCCCTTCGCCCGCCTTCTGCATGCCTTCCACAACGACAACATCGTCTTTTTGGAGCCCGGCGGTGATGAGCTGTAGGCCGTTCACCGCACGGCCGACCTCCACTCGGCGCTTTTGAGTCTTGGCCGCACCGTCCTGAGGTGCATTCACTACCCAGACGTAGGCGCCTTCGGCGTCATGCTGCAGCGCCGAAGGCTGCACGGCCGGGAAGAGAGAATCGGGCTTTGAGAGCGTAATGGTGATCGTCACCGTGCTTCCCGGAACGAGACGGCCGAGAGGATCCTTAAATTCCGCAGCGGCATAGAGCGTATCGGTCTTCTCGTCAGCAGCGTTGTCGACCGCGGTGATGCGGCCGATTTCCGAAAGGACGGATCCGTCCGAAAGTTCCGCCTGCACAGCGGCCGATTTTTGAAGCTCCGCAATACTGCCGAAGAGCCCGGTGATGTCCTTCATCGAAAGCGCTGCGCGGACTCGAACGGGGGACACGGACACCAGTGTGGCGAGGGTCGTGCTTGCTGAACCGGCGGCCGTCACGTAGCTCCCGGCCGAGTAGTTGGTGAAGCTCATGCGGCCGTCCATCGGGGCGGCAATCACACAGTGCTTAAGATTGTCTTCGGCAGTGATCAGCGCTGCTTTGGCAGAGGCGAGCGCGGCAGCAGAGGTTTTCGCGGTTCGTTCGGCGGCGTCAAGCACATCGCGGCTCGAGGCCTTCTGTTCGTAGAGCGCCTGCTGACGCTTATAGTCGCGTTCGGCGTAGAGCGATTCGGCCTGAGCCTGCATGACGGCCGCTTTGGCAGACTCGAGCGCGGCCTGATACTGCACATCGTCGAGACGGTAGAGCACATCGCCCTTTTTGACGAGCGCGCCGTCGGCAAAAGCAACCTCTTTTATTTCACCGGACACTCTGGCAGTGATGTTCACCGTATGGAGGGCAGTCACGCGGCCTGCCAATCGGCGGCTGACGGTCTGCGGCAGCATTTCTACGGCTTGGACGGCCACCACAGGGAGTTTGGCGTTTGGCGCTGGGGCAGCCTGGACGGTGCCGAAGAGGCTGGCGGCAAGGCATGCCGTCGAGAGTGCCGCAAGCGTCATAAGGCGGATAGAAGAGCGTTTCATGAGAATTTTGTGTTTCCAAATCAATATTCAGCCTAAAGCCGGCGGTCAATCCAGTCAATCACTGCTCACTGCAGTCGTTATCTCTCTCCACTCGGTGCGGGCTTTAGCCAGACCGAGCGCGAGGGTGCGGTAAAAGGCGGCGCGGTCTTCGGGCGGCGCCTCTGCAATGAGACTGTCAAGCAGGGCATTCATCATGGCTTCATGGCGATGAATTTGTCTGATGCCTTCATCGGTGAGCCGAATCACGACGGCGCGGCGGTCGTTGGGTGCGGTTGCTCGGTCGATTAGGCCAGCGTCGACCAATGTCTGAACGGTTTGCGATACAGCTCCGGGCGAGAGCGACACGGCCTGAGCCAAGGCTTTGACGCCAAGCCCCTCGGGATGAACGAGCTGAAGCTGATGGAGAATCTTGCCGGGTGCCGTTGGGATAAAGCCGTCGATTTTTTCAGGCTTATGTCGTGCGTCGCGGATTTGTTCGCGGGCGCAGCCGAGTCTAAGGAGGAGTTCAGTAAAGTCGGGCAGATCTGTCCAGGACATGTTGATCCAAAAATAATTTAGCAGCTAAACTATTTTTATTCTAAACATTCTATGGACGGCAGAAACCTTAGGACTGATGCAAAGTGTTGCTGCCCAAAAGGCTCATACAAATAAGCGGCAGCTGAGTGTTCTGTTTGAGCCGCATCCGACGGCTGGATTCGGAGAAGCTCATCCATCGAAGTGCTTTAGAGACAACGTCGTTTTGAGAAGTTTCTCGGACTTCAGAAGCAGCGTCGGACCAGATAAGCGCTTCAGAATGCCTCAAAAGCGGATGAAAGGGATATAATTCGCCGGCAAAATAAATGTAACATACGACCTGCACAGAGCAGGGCGTCCGCAGGAGCAGCAATGCCGAAACGATTAATGCCGACTCGCGACAATCTTCGCAGGAGCCACGGCGCCCTTAATGCTTCGGAAAATGACATTGCGGGCGTTGAGCTCATGCTTTACCTCATCCGCGCGTCCGATGTGATTCGTGAAGAAATCTACGGCGCACTTCGGCGCGATACCGGGCTCACAGAGGGGAAATTCGCACTCCTGATGATTCTTTATGACATCAGCGAACCCGTGCCCTTGGTTGAGCTTTCCGTGCGCATTGGTGTATCTCCCTCGACCACCTCCATCATGGTGACGCGCATGCTGCAGACAGAGGAGCCGCTCGTTGCCAAGACCGTGGATCCCGTTGATGCCCGCTCGGCCTTGATTTCGCTTACGCCCGCCGGACGCCGGCTGTTGGAGTCAGCCATGCTCCCGCATTTCAACCGTGTCAGCGATTTCGCCAAAACGCTCTCCAGTGCGGAACGTGAGACGATGATTGCCCTCTTAAAGAAACTCGTGGCCGGACACTGACACGATCCTTTCTTCTCCGCAGACTTTGATGCCGTTCGGGGCTCTCCTGAAGCGGCCTGCGTTTTTCTTTTTCTCAACACTTTGCCGACAAAATAAAATGAATCTCTCCAAAAAGCAGCTTAGGGACATCACGCGCACGGCACTGGGCTTTACCGGTGTGCTCTGCGCAGCAGCCGCATTGATCTGGCTGGGAAACCGCAACGATGCCGTGACGAATGCTGAAAGTCTCAAGGCAGGCATTCTCACAGCGCATCAGGTGAAAGCGGCATTCGAAACGGTGAGCGGGCGTCTCGTTGACCGTCCGATTGAAGAAGGCATGACGGTTGAAGCGGGAGCGAAGCTCCTCGCCATTGACGGCACGGACATTGGGCTTTCGATTCGTCAGACTGAGGCGCTGATTCATCAGGCCGATGCGCAGATAGCTGCCGAAGAGGAAGGCATTCGGCTTGCGCTTGCCGAAGCGAATACTGAGGAGCAAACCCTCTGGCGTCAGATTGAAGCGTCTGAAGCGGCTCGGAAGTCGGCCTCAGCAGAATGGCTTCGCGCCGAGGCCGATTGGAAGAGAGCTCAGCGACTCTTGCCGCAGGGGGCGATGGCGCAGTCGGATTTCGATGCGCTTAAAGCCGCAGCAGTATCTGCGCGCGAAGGACTCTCGTCGGCAGAGCGTGCCGTGGATGCAGCCTGCGTCGGGGCTCGTGCTGAAGACCGTCAAAAGCTTTCGCGCACCGGATCGGCCGAAGGCATGCGGCTCGATGCGGTGGTCAACGCCCGTCAGGCTGCGGAAAACCGACGCATCAGCCTGGAGTCGCTCAAAGCCGGGCGTGAGGCTTCCGCTGCTGCCCTTGAGCAGCTCAAAGTCAACCAGAGCCGCCTGACGCTTAAGGCGCCGGAAAAAGCTAAAGTGCTCGAAGTGCTCTATGAAAAGGGAGAACTGGTTTCCCCAAATGCCCCGGCCGTGCTGCTTGAATCCGAGCGTCTTTATTTCGACATCTACGTCGCCGAAAACAAGGTGAAGGGCTTTCAGGAGGGCGCCAAGGTGACATGCTGGTCTCCCGCTCTAAACCAGAATGTGCGCGGAACCGTGCTTTCCGTGACCGCTGCGCCCGATTTTGCGGACCTCAAAATGGTGCGTGAACGCGGCCAGGCGGATCTGACGCTCTTCAAAGTCCGCATCAATGTTGAACCGGCCGAGGGGCTCCTTACCGGCATGACGCTGGAGGTGAAGCTGTGATTCGCCGATTTCTGCGCATTTCCCGCAGCATTCTTGAAGAATGGACTGCCATGTTTTCCGGGCGGTTTCCGCCCTACCACAAGATGGGCATTGCGGTTGCGCTGATTACAACCGCCGCATTTTCCATCATTCTTTCCCACGACGTGGTTTTCGAAGCGCCCGTGGCGGTGATCGACCTCGATCAGTCACGCTGGTCGGCGCAGCTCATTGAAAAACTTAATGCATCGCCCTATATGCAGGTTGAGCGCGTCGTGCATTCCCCGGCGGATCCTCGCCGAATGACGGCTCACGACCGAGTGCAGGCCGTGATTTTCATTCCGAAGGATGCGCAGGCGTCCTTGCTTCGCGGTGCTCAGACCGTCCGGCTCGGCACCTATCTGGACGACTCCAATACCGCTCAGAACGGGGAACTCATTTCGCAGCTTAATGAAATCACGGCTGAGCTCAGTGCTGAAACTGCGGTTTCCCGTCCCGGCGGCGTCTCCGCACTTGGACAGACAACTGCCGGCACCGAGGCGCTCCTTTCGCCGCTTCGCATGGGGTTTCGTTATCTCGCGAATCCCACGGGACAGGGTGCAACCGGAACGGTCATCAACTTTTTGCTTTTCTTCTCGCTCATGTTCCACGGCCTCACGAGCCTCATGATCATCGGGCGGCTGCGCGTCACTGGAGTGTGGAATGCGTCGGTGCTCTCGGGAAGTCTGGTGTCGCTTCTCTTGCGGGGCGTCCCTTATGCGCTTATTTATACGACGGTGGTGACGACCGCCATATCGGTCCTCACCACATTCGGGCAGCTGAGGTTCGCCGGCAGTATTTGGCAGTTTGTGCCGGCCCTCTTTTTGGGCGCCATGGCCAATACTTGGGTGGCCTATCTGCTTTCATGGAACTGCAAAAATCCGGGCGAAGGCGCCGGGCGCATGATCTTTCTCGTGCCGGTCGGTTTTATCCTCGGCGGCGCCACCATGGCTGTCGGCTTTCTGCACGGATGGGTAAAGTTCGCCTCTTTCGGAATTCCGCTCGTCTGGATATTCAATTTCTGGCGCGACATTGGCCTGCGGGGCATTGATTGGGCGGGTATGGCGGATTTATGGGGCTCCTTCTTGGGCTACCTCACCTTCATTGCGCTCTTGGTCGGCATTCGCTTTTGGCGTGAGGAGGTCGAAATGATGGCCGACAGGAAGGACGCTTGGGAGACCCTGCGCGACGTGGAAAACGCACCGGCGGAGGCCGATCAGTTTCCCAATCCGGATGGCCGTCGCGGTGAACCCATAGCGCTGCGGCCGACGGCCAAGTAATTGCGTCTCACGCTCTTTTCCCAAAAGCCGCGCAAAAAATCCCCGGTCTGCCTTAGGACAGCCGGGAATGAAATGGCCGCAGTCCTCGGAGGGAGGAGGAACCGGACTGCGGCGCGGAGCGCAGGAATACGTACGCTTAGGCTTCTTTGGTTTCCTTGAAGCCCGTGACGTATTTGCCTGCCATGAAGCCCGACGTATGGGCGAAGCCGCAGGCGTTGCCGCCGCAGTAGAACGCTCCATGAACGCCGGCCACGGTTTCGCCGGCAGCATAGAAACCGTTCACCGGCTTCATGTCCCATCCAATCACCTGAAATTCCTCGGTAACGCGAACGCCGCCGCAGGAGAGGTTGTTCCACGGGAACATGCGGATCATGTAGTAGGGACCTGCGCCGATCTGCCACTCCTGATCCGTACGGCCGAATTGGTTGTCGACCTTGGTCTCAACGGCTTTGTTCCAGATCTCGATCTGCTTTTTCAAGCCTTCAAGGCTGACGCCGCTTTCCTTGGAGAGCTCTTCGAGCGTGTCGCACTTCCAGAGGTTTTCCTGCTTCTTGAATTCAGCGAGAACACGTTCTTCGGACCAGGAGGGAAGACCCACGAGCGCCGAGAGCTTGATCTTCTGAAGCGTACGCTCCCAGGTCGCCTGATCGGCGAGCACGTAGTGGCAGCCGTCGGGATTGCCGGCAAGCTTAGGCGTGACGTGACAGATGCCTTCGCGTTCCGTGATGAAGCGCGCACCGTTCTTGTTGATCAGGATGCCGCCCTGACCGGTGATGAACCACCAGCGGCAGTAGGGGCCGCTGCGGCCGTTGACGACAATGCCGCAGGGGTATGAAGCGATGTACTGCATGTGCGAGAGCGGCGTGCCCACATCACGAACGGCGACCATCATGGCCGAGCCGTCATTGCCTTCGCCGCCGATGGCAACGCCTTTGCCCGCCACCGAAGGCACCCAGCGGTCCAGGGATTCAGGCGTACCGGTAATGCCGCCGGTAGCCATCACGATGCCCATTTTGGCTCGGCAGTTGATGAACTTGCCGTCACGGCCGCACTGAACGCCGACCACGCGGTTGGCGGCTTCATCGAAGTACATTTTGACGACTGGCATGCGGTGATGCACTTCAATCTTGCGCACTTTGATTTCTTTTTCGAGCACATCAATGTAATCGCGCCCTTTGAAGGAATCCTGACGATGCGCGCGAACATTTGTGTGGCCCGCATAAGGCTCAAGATGATGGGCAGCAAGGCCGTGGTCTTCGAGCCAGTCAAAGGCTTCGCCCGAATGCTTTGTGAAGCCGTAGACGGGTTCTTTCAGGGACATGTGTTCGCCGTAGGCGATGATGTCGTCGGCAAAGGCTTTCCAGTCGTCCTTGATCTTCGGATCGGCTTTCTGCATGCGTGAGCCGCAGGCGGTAAAGAGTCCGCCGCAGAGGTTGGTGCCCGTATGGTAGGAGGAGCCGCCCTTATTGAAGACGACGACTTTGGCTCCGCGGTCATGGGCCTGACAGGCAGCCATCAGACCCGCGCCGCCGGCGCCGAGGACGACGACATCGGCCTCCATGTCCCACTGGGCAGGGATTTCTTGCTTAACGCTCGCCGCATGAGCAAGCGGTGCGGCGGCCGCCGCTGCCGCAGCAGCTGCGCCGAGGAAGGAGCGGCGGGAAAAATTCTGTGCGTTCATGACGGTTACCACTTGAAGTTCAGGTTGAAGGAATGGCAGTCGTTGCATTCCAGACGCGATTTGCCATGAAGGCTGTGGCAGTTCGTGCAGTCCTCTTCGCCGCGGTGACTGAAGTGAGGATTCGGCGTGAGCTTGGCTGTGCGTTCGGCGAGTTTGTCGTAGGAGCCGTGGCAGCTTAAACACGTTTCCTTAGGCGGCGCAGTCATTTCGTTTTTGTGGCACGTCGAGCAGGGAAGCTTTGCGTGCGGGCCATTGATTTTGGACGGCATGCCGGCCGCAGAGGCGGCGCCGGCGGCGAATGCCGCGAGCACGCCGGCTGCGAAAAGCGCGGTGAGCTTGGGGGTCAGGGCCATGATGAGTCTCTCTTTATAGGGGTTTTGAAACCGCGGATTCCATCCGTTTCGGTTGTCAGGAATGAGTGCGTGAAAATCCCGGCGGCGAATACCGCTTGGAGCCCTCCCTAATCATTCCTTATTGAAGCCATCCTAGTGAGACCCTCTCCCAATGAATACATCCCGCGGGAGGTAGTGGGATTAGGTAGTAAAAACCCATCCAAAGAAGTACTAAGGGTGAGTGAATAGTCGCTCGGTATTCACTGCTGTCATCACAAAAACCATTTCTGCCAATGTTGATACAGAGACTTGTCGATGAAAGGAAGAGCGTGCTTTGCGAATTCTGTTCGAATAAATCAATTTAAGAGCGCGTTGCCGGGAAATGGTGCCATTTATTTAGCGCGGACTAACATCAAATGAATTAGTTGAATGCTTGGCTTATGTATTCTTTGAATGGAATGAGCAATTGAAGCGTCAAATGGCAGACCACAAAGGTCTTGAGTCCTCGTCGCTCGGCGATTTAGAGGGCGAGGACATGCTGTGAGCTCAAGCAGTTGGGCTGAGAATATGAATGGATGTCAATGAGACCGGTAATGGGTATTGTTCGTCAATCCGGTTTTTGGATTGGGGAGATATGGTTGGATGTACTGAACTTCAATCCAAACGCCGGCATCTCTATTCAATGGCGGAGCTTTATAAAGACCTTTTTAAATAGATCATGTCCACTAACTGTTTGCCGCCTTCAAAAATAGGGTGGTCATAATGGTCTCTAAAGAAATTCTTGACCGTATGCGATTTTTGAAAGCCGCATTTTTCATAGAAGAGGAGTGTCGCGGGGCTGTCTCCAGTGCCCACATAGAGCTCTTTGCCTAAGTGTTTGTAGTGATCCGCGATGAGTGAAATGAGACGCTGACCATATCCTTGGCGCTGATACTTTGGAACCGTCACGAAATTTTTAATTTCATACACGCCGGGGCCTTCTTCCGTCACTACGCAAAGCGCCTTCAAGTCGTCATCACGCAAGGCAAACATCTCGCCGCGAGAGAGATATTTTTCAATCATGCGAACATCTTCATCCGCAATGAGGAGCAGATCCATATAGAGCGCTTTGCGGTCATCCTTAATCTTTATGAGTTCCATGCTGTGTTTCCCTTCGGCACTCCTCTTTAGAGAGGGTATTCCATTTTAAATAGGAAAAGCTCCTCCATTGAAGACGTCAATATGCCGCATTGTGCCGTGACGCATCTCCTCGATAAACGGTCCTCTATCGTTTCGGAAGGCTGACCTTTCTTTCCTTTTGGAGGGCAGCGGCTATTGGTAATCGGTTGGGTCGAATGCTGCGGCATTCGATATGCGCAATATGAGCGGCATGGTTTTACGGTTATCTCTTTGTTTTGATGCCATAACCAAGGTCCATCGCGGTTTCAGGAAGTCATTCTGCATCCTTAAGCTCAAAGTGCGAATCTTTTCGTCAGGGTTGAGTGCCTCTCAAATCCTATTAAATGAAAATACGGCGCCGCTCAGCATAAAAACTGAGTGACGCCGTTATTAGATTGAGTATTGACTGAGAGTCAATGCATTCAGAGAGAAGGCGCTTCTATTCCATGCAATGCGGCAAACTTAATGGAGAAGCTCGGGTGATGGTTCACGCCCAAACCACTTCTTGTAGATGGCAGTGAATTCACCGGACGCCTTCAGACTGGCCAGTCCCTTATTGATCTTTTCGAGCAGGTCCTTGCGGCATTTTTTGACGGCAATGCCGAGATCTTCGGCTGCGAGCGAAATGGAAAGCGAGTCGACCTTGCCGGCACCGGCAGTGACGGCATAGTAGTCATTGGTCGGAATGTCATTGAGTACAGCATCGACGCCGTTGTTAATGAGCTCCAGGAAGCAGTCGCTCAGCGTATTGAAGACGCGAACCTGCGCATGCGGAATTCGTTTGGCGGCAATTTCACCGGTCGATCCGATCGTTACCGCAAGCCGTTTGCCTTCGAGATCTTTTGCGCTTTGAATGCCCTGATAGCCTTTGGCGACGACAATGCCCATGCCGGCAATGTAATAGCGGTCCGAGAAGTCGACGCTCTTGGCGCGTTCGGCCGTAATCCCAATGTCATTAATGGCAATGTCAATCGTTCGGGTCTTGAGGGCCGGAATCAGACCGTCAAAGGGAATGTTCTCCACTTTAACGCTGAAGCCCGCCGTGCGGCCGATGGCACGGATGATGTCCACGTCAAAGCCCACGAATTCGCCTGTTTTGGAATCCTTGAAGCCGAAGGGCGGGTAGGCCGCATCCATGCCGGCCACCAGAAGCGGCAGATCTTCATCCGCCGCCTGACTGGCAGCTGCGGCAGCGAGCGGATGGATCGTCAAGCCGGCGAGACCGGCAAGTGCAAACTGGATAAGACGGCGTTTTTGCATGTGATTTCCTTTTTTTGAGCATTGATGCGCTTTAAGAAGGAAGCATACTGATTCAATGCACTTGGAGCTGCAGGCCTTTTGCGGTATTGCGACCCTTGTCAAAGCGTCCCGCAGTGGCGGGACGACCGATAATCACGGACGGCTGACGCAATGGTCCGGGCAGTTGATGAGCGCCGAGCGGCTGGTGTTTGGCGCGTTTATATCAGCGGGGACGGAGGTTTTTTTGGCTTCGCAGCGCCGCTTGAGTCCCGGCGATTCGTCCGAAGACGAAACAATCCGTCAGGGCGCAGCCGCCCAGACGGGTGCGGCCATGAACCCCGCCCGTTGTTTCCCCGGCAGCATAGAGACCGGGAATGGGGTGATCATCGCGGTCAAGCACCTGTGCTTTGGGGCTGATGGCAATGCCGCCCGAGGTGTAATGAATGGAAAAGCGTTCTTCGCCGTAATAAAAGGGCGGCGTGTCGATCGTCTGCGCCTGCGCGGGCATCGGGCGGTTAAAGTCTTGGTCCCAGCCGCTCTTGACGGACTGGTTCCAGCGGTCAATGGAAGCACTGAGGGTCGTAAAGGGCACCTGCAGCGCTTTGGCAAGGGCTTCCAGCGATTCAGCGCTCGCCACCGTTCCGCTCATCAGCTTGACGGGGAGCGTCGCGCCCTTATTGCTCTTGACGTCAGAAACAACCCACAGCCGGCCTTCGGGCTGAGCTTCGACAGCGCTGCGGATAACATCAAAGGTTTCACCTTCGGAGACGAAGCGGCGGCCCTCGGCATTGAGCCAGACGTCTCCGCCCACGAAGTCGGTGAGGCGCCCCCCGGTAAAGGGCACCACTTCGACGGCAGACATGTCAACGAGCTTGGCGCCCGCAGCCTGCGCCATCAGAATGCCGTCGCCCGTTGAACCGTCGAGCAGCTCGCCGCGGGGGTTCGCGGTGGTCGGGGTCTGCGGATCAATGTCCGGGCGGAATGCGGCAATCATGGCCCGGTTGGCCGTGAAACCGCCGGCGGCAATGATAACTGCCGGCGTACGGATGAGGAGCATGGGGCCCTCTGGGCGTTCGGCAAAAATGCCCGCCACGGCTGAGCGCGCATGTCCGTCCATAGATTCCGCCGCTGCAAAGAGGAGCGACGATGCGCTCGTACGGTAAAGAATGCGCCCGCCCAAGCGATGGTAGGCGCGGTTGAGGCACTGTACGTAGTCGTAGCCCGCTTGCGCAGAACCCGTGGAATAGCTCCAGGCGCCCGGCGAGCCCACGGCGCGATAGGGCGTTTTCATCCAATTGACACCGTGTTCGGCAAGCCATTTGAATGCCGCGCCGGATTGGCGCGCCAGCGTTTCAACGAGGGCCGGATTGTTTTCGCCGGCCCCGGCAGTCAGCATAGCGTTAATCAGTTTGTCAACATCAGCGCCGAAGACGGCCGACACTGAGCCGGAAGCGAGCATCGTATGACCGCCCGCAATGGCCGCTTTCTCCAAAATTACAACCTTGCGCAGCCCCGCTTCGAGTGCGGCGAGACCGGCTGAAAGGCCGGCGGCGCCGCTCCCGACAATCACCAGATCGGCCTCACACTCTTCGACGGGCGCAGGCCGAGCATTGTTTCGGGCGGCTGCTTTACCTGGAGCGAAGCCAATGCCGCCCGCCGCACCCAAGAGGGCGGTTTGCAGGAGCGATGAGAGGAGCGTACGGCGAAGCATGGGAAAGATCGAAAAACCGTTCAGAATGCCTGCGCATCGGAACTTTCGGCCGCAGACGCCGCGGACGAAACGATGCCGGCCTCGTACGCCATCTTGAGGAGTTCCCCGGGCGAATGCACGCCCAATTTTGCAAATGCGTTTGCGCGGTGCATCTTCACGGTAGAGAGTTCAATGCCGAGCGTCCGAGCAATGATTTTATTGGGGGCGTTCTTCAGTACGCCGTCGATTACTTCGCGCTCTCGCGGGGTAAGCCGCTCAAAGCGCCGGCGGACTTCGTCCGCGGCTGCGTCGTCAGCCTTTGCTGAAAGCGATGCGGTGACGCACTGCGCTACGCGCTGCACGAGCGTCATCGGCTCAACGGGTTTTTCGAGAAAGTCGACTGCGCCGTGGCGCATGACATGCACAGCCATCTGAATGCTGCCGTGCGCGGAGAGAAAGAGAATGGGGAGGTTTGAACCTCGTCTTTCGAGTTCGGCCTGAACATCGAGCCCGGTGAGCCCCGGCATACGCACATCGAGCACCAGGCATCCCGGCCGCATCAGATCGGCCTCATCGAGAAAGGCGCCGCCCGAATGCCACACGGCAACATCCCAGCCCATGGCTTCGAGCAGCATGGCGCTCGAAGCGGTGAGCGCTTCGTCGTCGTCAACAATGCGAATGAGGGGTTTGGCGGTCATTTCCAATCATGCTCCTGATGGTGCGGGGGTCTCATGTCTGTCATTTTGCCGTTTTCGCCGCAGGTTCGTGAGACCTTTGGAACGCTTGGGCTGCCGATTTGTCCGCGGGATCGGTGTGAGGCGCGCTTTGGGCCTTTAACCCTTCAGCATCCAAGTCGAAGCAAAGCGTAACGCGCAGTCCGCGGCCGCTCAGATCCTCGCGTCGAGTGATGGCAATGCGGCCGCCGTTTTCTTCGACCAGACTGCGCACAATCCCGAGCCCCAGTCCCAGCCCTTCGTCCTTCACGCTCTGCGAAACGCGCGTAAGTCGCTCGAAGGCCTCGTCGGAAAGCCTCGGACCGTTGTCTTCGACCTCAACAATCACTGCTTCGGCGGACGGCGCGGCAGGGCTCGGAGACGGATTCTCCGCTAACGGGCTTGGGAGGGTCTCTCTGCGGAATTTAACGAGCACGGCGCCGTCGGGCAGTCCTTGGACGGCTTCTGCGGCATTTTTCATGACGTTGAGCAGCAGAAGCTCTATTTCGAGCGGGTCGCCGCGCATGATGAGGCGGCGCTTTGATGCATCGTCAGCGCTCAGCGAAAAAGGCGGACGAATAACGACAAAGGGGCGCAGTTCCGCTTTAAGCGACCTCAGGGCATTCTGGGCTTCGCGGACGATATCAACCGGCACCGGATCCGCATGCTGGCGCCGGGCATAGCTTCGCACGCGGTCGACGATGGCTGCGATGCGGTGCGCCTCGCCCTCGGCACCCGCAAGCGCCCGGAGCAAAAGGGGATCGACCGGCCGCTCGGAAGTATTGAGCGCGGTTTCGCCGGGCAGCCCCGGGACGGTCTGAAGGCCGAGTTTAAGCTTGACGACCGCCACATAATTGATGACGGCCCCCACGGGCTGCTTTAACTCATGCGCAATCATGGCGCAGAGCTGACTGATGGCGCCCATGCGCTCGAGACTCGAAAGCCGGTCTCTCACGGCGCGTTCGCGCTGAGCGAGCCGATCGCGTTCTTCCATGGAACGTTTCAGCTCTCCCGTGCGTTTGGCAACGAGCCGCCGCAGACGCCATTCGTTGAGGAGCAGGAGGCCGAGCCCCGCCAGCACGGCAAAGAGAGCGAATCGCCACCGCCGCCAGAGCGCTTCGGGCGTCATTTCCTGCAGATAAGCCCAGGGGCCGATCTGCAGCGTTTCTTCGAGGGCGCGGATGCGGTGAAAGTCGCTTGTGCCGTACCAGTTGAATTCTGCGTCCGCCGATTTGGAAGCAAGGAGCGCACTGGTTGTGAGGCGCGTGAGTTCCGGATCCGTCCAGGAAAAAGTGGCTGCTACCAAGTCAGGATAAAGCTCGGACGTATGAGCGCAGACGGTATCGTCGTCAGATTTCGGGCTGATCACCCGCAGCGCGCCCCGTTCAATCAAGTCCTCGGCTTCAATGCGCTCGAGCGTGCAGACGGGGACGACGCCTGCGTCAAAGTGACCGGAAAGCACGCTTTCAATCACGTTGGGCATGCTGTAGCCCAGATAACGGACGGAGCGGAAGAATTGGCGGTTGTCAAATCCCCGTTCAGCCAATTCCATGCGTACGGCAAGCATGCCGTCGACCGAGGTGGGCAGCGTCGCGGCGATATATTTGCCCCGCAGATCCGTGAGTTTTTGGATGTCCGTGCGTGAGGCGAGAGCGATGACTGCGCCGCCCGCAGATTTGGACGGGTGCTTGGCGTATTTGGTTTTGCGCGTGCCGATCGGATGTGCGCCGATGCTGTCGACGATCCGCAAAAAGTCCGCTGCCGGCGAGATGACCAGATCGGGTTTGAGCTGAGCGACGGCCACTTCAAATGTGGCCGAAGAGAGCCGAACGACGTCAATCTGTGTGCCCGGCGCGGCCGACTGCATGGCTTTGAGAACGGGACGGACAGTATTGTCGTCAAAGCTTGGTTCCGCCGTTTCCACTACGCCGAGCACCAGCGGCCGCGCCCGAACGGCGCTTGCCTCGGAGGGCTCGGTTTGCTCGGCAGCCAGAAGGGTGCCGGCGCAGAGTCCGGCCATGCTCAGAAGCAAAGCGGCAGACGCGAAAGGACGAAGGGTAAAGGACATCAGCTGGGACGGAGAGCGGACAAGTGAAAGGCAGTTTGGCGTTTAATCCTTTTGGCTAAGCTTAACCCCGCGGCACGTCCCTTTGCTTACCGCCCGACGGAGGTGCCTTTGAAGTTCGCCAAGACGCTGAGGGGCGGTAGTGAGGACCCCCGAAGCGAATGACGGGTGACAGGGCTTTTAGGCAAAGCGCCGGAGCGTACGTCCTGATTATTCGGCAAAAACCAATGATGTCACGGGCGTATTCGGATAGAATGCGCGCACCTCAACTCTTTTATAAGGTTTATGACGTTCGTTTCAGTACCCACTTATTTGGAGAAAACTACACATTCAACCCCAGCGGATCCCCAGATTCGTTCAGCCAATGCACCGGATGCTCGTCACGGTGATGCGCTCGCCGACGCCGGCATAGTAGTAAGACCGCTTGCTGCCGCAGATTTTCAGGCTGTCATGGATGCCTATTACCAGCAATGGGGCATGGAGGATGACGGCGATCCGGTAGTGTCCGGCTGGTGGACGGCCGCCTTGTTTGAAAAAGCTTCGTTTGGATGCTTGGCATGGAAGGGCGATGAACTCTTCGGCGCTGCTGTCGGCCATGCCCGCAGCATGAAAAAGCTCGAGCTCGGGAGCTCCTGGAAGTCCTCGGTCGTTTGGGCGCAGGAAGCCGTGGATAAGCTCGGCGCTGAGGCAATGGCGCTTTTGGACGAAATTTCGATTTGCAACCGCCGGCTGGCCCAGCGCGCACAGGCTGACGGCCGCCGATTTGCGGCCGAACTCGATTTTCTGTGGGTGTCGCCCAAAGCCCGGGGAATGGGGCTCAGCAAGCGCCTCCTCACGGAAGTGCACGCCGTCATGCGTGCTCACGGCGCTCAGGAATATGCGCTTTTCACCGACAACTACTGCGACTACAGCTTCTATCAGCGTAAGCCCTGGGAGAAGATCGGCGAAATGATCTGGCCTTCGCCGAAATGGGCTGGTTCTTCGCGCAGCTTCATGTTCGCGCGGCGCATCGCCTGACGAGCGGCGCTCTCTGCTCTTTAGTTTTCTCAGAGAATACGTCCGGCCGACCGCCCCCAATTTGACCCAAAGCGGTCGGCCGGACGCCTTCAAGAGCCTTAAATCACATAGTCGGGCGTGCCGATGGAAGCCAGATAGCGCGATAAAAACTGCCGCGTTCTCGGCTCCTTCGGATTCGTGAAGAACACTTCCGGCGCGCCTTCTTCGACGACGACGCCCTTATCCATGAAGCTCACCTTGGTGGCGACATGACGGGCGAAATCCAGCTCATGGGTGACGATGACGAGCGTGCGGCCTTCTTCGGCCAATTTCTTGATGACTTCCAGCACTTCGCCCACCAGTTCGGGGTCGAGCGCGGAGGTTGGTTCGTCAAAGAAAATGACGTCGGGATTGGCTGCGATGGCTCGGGCAATGCCGACACGCTGCTGCTGGCCGCCCGAGAGCTGACTCGGGTAGTGATCCGCGCGGTCGCTCATGCCGACTTTTTCAAGACATTCCCGCCCGATGCGCTCGGCCTCGGCAGCGGAAAGTTTGTGTACGACGCGCAGCCCTTCGGTGACGTTTTCCAGTGCGGTGAGGTTGCGAAAGAGGTTGTAGTTTTGAAAGACAAAACCCGTCTTGCGGCGGATGCGGGCCGCATCCCGGTGACTCACCTTCGGGAGGTCGAGCACCTCGCCCTCGAAATTCATTTCGCCGTCGTCAGCAGTTTCAAGAAAGTTGGCAATTCTGAGGAGCGTTGTCTTTCCGGACCCCGAAGGACCAAGGATGGCGACCACATCGCCCTTAGCCACACTGAGGCCGACATTTTTGAGCACTTCGGTGCCGCCGAAAGACTTCTTTATATTCTTGAGTTCAAGCATCTTTGGGGCCCCTCATTAATAGTCGTAGTGCTGGAGTTTCTTTTCGCCCCAAACCTGAATGCGCGACAAGATCGTTGTGAAGGCGAGGTAGATAACGGCCGCTTCCAGATAAAGCCAGAAAGGCTCATATGTGCGGGCGGCGATGCGCTGCGCGCTCATGAACATTTCATAGACCGTAATCGACGAGGCAAGTGAAGTGTTCTTCACGAGCGAAATGAACTCGTTGAAGAGCGGCGGGAAAGCTGTGCGGAAGGCCTGCGGCAGCACAATGCGGAACATCGTCTGCGTCCAGCTCATGCCGACGCAGAGCCCGGCCTCGAGCTGTCCCTTAGGCACTGCGCTGATGGCAGCGCGGAGCGCCTCAGAAGCATAGGCGCCCACATTGAGCGAAAAGGCGATCACGGCCGACGGAAAGGCGTCGATGACAATGCCGATGCTCGGGAGGCCAAAGAAGATGACAAAAAGCTGTACGAGCGCGGGCGTGCCGCGGAAGATCCAGACGTAGATTCGGGCGAGCGGCTCGAGAACGGGCGTCTTCGCCGTCCGAATGAGTGCAATGGCCACGGCGACAACGAGGCCAATGGCAAAAGAAATGAGGGTGAGCGGAATCGTCACGCAGATCCCGGGAATGAGAAGCTGAGTGAAGGAGTCCGACAATATTTGAATAATGCGCTGGTCCATGACGTGCTCGGTTTGGGGGCCGCTCACAACCGTGATTGCCCTCTGGGAGAGCGCACAGTCGTTTTCAGCGGTTTGGGCGGGGAGCTTGCAGGAAGTGTCCAATGATAGGGAAGCGGCGCCGGACTTTGGGGGCTTTTCTGTCCTTTAAGGTCAAGAGTTCGGGCAGAAAAACTTTTCCTTGAGGTCCGACGCCGCCAAAGATCACTTCGTTGACACGTCAATGCCGAGGAACTTGATGGAAAGCGCCTTCAGAACGCCTTCGGCGCGCAGTTCATCGAGCGCCTGGTTGAGCGCCGCGAGAAGCTTCGGGTTGCCCTTGCGCACTGGAATAGCCACGTCAATGCCCTCTTTGGTCGTGGCGACCACCTTCACCGGCACATTGGGCTGCGCCTTGCGGTAATCGACCCAGGCGAGTTCGGAATTCACCACAGCATCGGCGCGCCGCTGAGCAATGAGCTGAACCGACTGCGCGAAGTCCTGCACCCCGACGATTTCTGCGCCCGCATTAACCGCAATCTTTCCCCAGTTGGAGGTGATGGTCTGCGCCATGCGGACGCCTTTGAGGTCTTCAAAGCCCTTGATCTTCTCGTTGTCGCTGCGCACAAGGAGCACGCCCTTGATTGACACATAGGGCTTCGTGAAGTCGTACTTCGCGAGGCGCTCAGGCGAAAGACCAATCTGGTTGATGCCGATGTCGTATCGCTTGGCGTCAATGCCCGCAATGAGTGCATCCCACGGGGTTTCGACAAACTTCGCTTCAACGCCAAGCTTCTTGGCGATGGCGCGGCCAACTTCCACGTCGTAGCCCGTGAGGCGGCCTTTTTCGTCATGATAGGTATAGGGCGCATAAACCCCTTCCGTGCCGATCGTGATGACGCCGCGGGCCTTGATGTCATCGAGATCTTCGGCGTGTGCGGCGCTCGCGGCGAAGCCAAACGCTGCAGTCAGTGCAAGCGCGGCGCCGAGCGTCCAGCGGCGAGAGACCGCGCGCAGTGAAAAAGAATGGGCAGAAGCGGCAATGGAGTGCGTCATGATGAAAATCCTTTGAACTTAGCGAATTCGATGCGTTTTGCTCAATAACGGTCCGCACCGGCGGGGCCTCCGATAGAGCCGCGGCGGGTGGTCGGATAAAAAGTGTCGTGACCCTGCCGGAAGCCCCGCGGGTGCGGACCGTCACTTTTGATGAGTGAGCTCGGTGAATGTGGTTTAGCGGCTGGAGTGCTTCATCAGCGCTTCGCGGCGGCAAAGGCCTGCTCAAAGTCGGCGATGAGATCCTCGATGTCTTCAATGCCGACGGCGACGCGGATGAGATTGGGCGTAATGCCGAGTTTCTTCTGCAGTTCCGGCGCATAGGACTCATGCGTCATGGTGGCCGGAATGCTGATCAGACTTTCAACGCTTCCGAGACTCACGGCAAACTGGAAGAGCTTCAAGGCTTTCACAAACTTTTCAAGGTCATAGGCCTCTTCATTGAAGCGGAAAGAGAGCACGCCGCCCGCGCCTTTGGACTGGCGGCGGTTGACGGCATAACCCGGATCGGATTCAAGACCCGGATAAAAGACGGCTTCAACCCCGGGATGAGCGGAAAGGTAGCGCGCAATCGCATGGGTATTTTCTTCGTGGCGGGCCAGGCGTAGCGGCAGCGTTTTGATGCCGCGCTCGAGCAGGAAGCTGTCGAACGGATCGAGGACGCCGCCCAGGGCCTTCGAGTAGAGCTTGAGCTTTTCGTAGAGCTTGTCGTCATTGAGGACGACGAGACCGGCGAGAAGGTCGGAATGACCGCCGTAATATTTAGTGGCTGAATAGATGACCACGTCGGCACCGAGGTCGAGCGGACGCTGATTGACGCCCGTGAGGAACGTATTGTCTACGGCGAGAAGCCAGCTGCGGGCTTTGGCAGCTTTGGCCACATGAGCAATATCGGTGACTTCGAGGAGCGGATTAGAGGGCGTTTCGATGTAGACGAGCTTGACGTCAGCGGGCGCCGTTTCAAAGTCGTAGGTATTGAAGTCGTCGACCACCGTGAATTGGACGCCGCGCTTCTTAAAGAGCTCGGTCGCATAAAGCCAGGTGCCGCCGTAGACGTTGTTGGAGATCAGCACGCGGTCGCCGGCATTGAGCGTTTCAAAGACCAGCGAAACCGCGGCCATGCCGGTGGCAGTGGCGATGCCGTGCTTGGCGCCCTCAATGTCGGCAGCATGCTTTTCAACATCCGAACGCGTCGGATTGGCTGTGCGGCTGTAGCCGTATTCGCGGAACTCCGTCGGGCCCTTTTGGATAAAGGTCGATGTGAGATAAACGGGGAATGCGGCAGCGTAGTGGGAAGTGTCGGTGAGACCGCCGTGAACGGCAATGGTAGAGATCTTCATGATGATGGCCCTGGACGTCAATGAATAAGTAAAGCTTTTAAAAAATGAGTTGATGATGTATTACCGAAGTCTTTTGGTGTTTTTAGGCGTAAAGGAAGCCCCGCTTTCTGTCAGTTATTTCTGTCAGAAAGTCAAATTACGAAACTGAATGAATTCGGAGTCTAAAAAAAGGCGCCGCTTCCGCGACGCCTTTGGGATCCCGCTGAGATAAACCTGACTCACCGGAATATGGCTGAATGTTCCGGAAGTTCAGGTCTCACGACATCGAAACCATGCGTCGCGGCCGGTCTGCGTGCAGCAGCACATCAGACACGCGCACATGGTGCAGCACATCAGCTTGTAGCGACGCTCGGTCATGGTTATAAAAGTTCCCAAAAAGTCGTGAGAAAACGAGAATTTCTAAAAATTGAAAAGTTCGCTTTCAATTTTGCGCACCCATCATTTTGGGCGCTGTTGGAGTAATCATGGAATGAATTAGTAAAACCGTCAATAAGACATTCATCTTAGTTTGGTAAAAAAGACGCTTTTCATCGGTAATACCTCACATTGAAGCCCGTCCTCCGAACCAGAGAAAAGGCTCGTTCATTCTTTTTCGCGGTTCTGCCAGCGTTCTGCGCCGGCAGCGAGCCGCGTGAGACCTTCAAGGAGCAGGGCTCTTTGCGTCGCAATATTGATGCGCACAAACCCTTCGCCGTCTCGGCCGTAATGCGAGCCTGCCGCAGCCCAGACTTTCTCGTGCGTTTTAAGCGACTCGCAAAAGGCGTCCGTGTCTAGGTCCGCGCCCAGCATTGGCCGCATGTCTGCCCAGAGGAGGTAAGTGCCTTCGAGCTTGGAAAGCCGGCAGAGCGGCAGTTTTTCGGCAAAAAAGGCTTGAGCGGCATCGAGATTGCCCTGCAGATAGGAGAGCAGGGCTTCGAGCCACTCCTCCCCTTGGTTCCAGGCGGCAATATCCGCAGCAACGCCGAATACATTGACGTCGCAGCACTCGTTGTCATTGACCGCCCGGTCAATCTTCGCTCGGACCTTGGGGTCGGCGGCAATAATGGCAGCAATGCCGGCCCCGGCCAGATTGAAGGTCTTGGTGGGGGAGGTCAAGATCACCGTGCGCAGGGGATCGACGCCCTCAACTTGAGCCGCAGGGAGATAACGGCTGCCGCCAAAGACAAACTCGCCGTGAATTTCGTCGCAAACGAAGAGCACGCCGGCCTGGTGTGCGATTTGAGCCGTCCGGCGAATTTCGTCGGCCGTCCAGACACGGCCCACCGGATTGTGCGGGCTGCAAAAAAGGAACACCTTCACTCTGGGGTCGGCGAGCGTCTTTTCGAGCGCCGCAAAATCAATCGTCCAGCCGGCATTGCCCATTAGAAGCGCAGTTTCTGCCGCAAAGCACCCGTTGTTGCGGATGCTCGAAAAGAAGCAGTTGTAGGCCGGCGTCATCAGCGCCACACCGTCGCCCGGCCGCGTAAAGGCTTTGATGACCGCGGAGACGGCGGGGACCACGCCGGTGGTACAGAGCACTTCTTCGCGGCGGATCTGCCAGCCGTGTCGCCGGGCAAACCATCCTTGGAGCGCTCCGTACCAGGCGTCGGGCACTTTTTCGTAGCCGAAGACGCCGTGCCGGACGCGGTCGCTGAGCGCATCAATGATGCAGGGGGCCGTACGGAAATCCATATCCGCTACCCAAAGCGGAATGACATCCGCGTCGGCAGAATCCCACTTGTAGGAACCGGTGCTCCGGCGCTCTGTCGGTTCGTCGAACTTGAATGCCTGCATGCTGAATTTTCCCTTCTTCGGCAACGAAAGCGCCTATTGTGCCGTACCGGTTTCAATGATGCAGTCCGATCCGCTGCGGCGGTGTTCGTCGAGAATCAATTTGCCGAGCGATTCGCAGCGGATGAGTCCGTGAATCGGGTTCTTGATGCTCGTTACCGAGCTCCGAATGTCCGCATTCACGGTGGAATACTCAAATCCGAGATCGCAGTCGGGATCCATCGTGCAGTTTTCAAGCACCAAATCCTCTGCATAGCAAAGCGGCTGAGTGCCCTTGATGCGGCAGTTGACGAGCTTCAGGCGCTTGGTGTGCCAGCCGAGGAATTCGCCGTCAATTTCCGAGTCGTACACCGTGACGTCCTCCGAATTCCAAAAGGCGTCTTTGGCGTGAATCTCGGCGTCGCGGATCACCATATTGCGGCAGTACTGGAAAGCATAGTTGCCGTGATGAACATAGTCGGCGATATCAATGTTGGCCGAATGCATGAAGAGATAATCGGCATGATCGGCCGACACGTGCCTGAGTTTGATATTGCGGCAGTTCCAAAGCGTTTCCATCGCGTCGGAGAGTTCTACCTGCTCGAGGTCGATATTTTCCATGTCGCGGAACATCTTCGGCGCATCGATTCGGGTGTGCTTCATGCGCACATCGTCGGCGTACCAGATGGCGGCGCGGGCGCCGGGCGCAAAGCGGCCGCCCTCGAGCACCACATGTTTGGCGTGCCAGAAGGGGTATTTGCCTTCAAAGAGGCAGTCTCGGGCGGTGATGTTTTCCACGTGCTTCAAGGCGGATTCGCCCGGGTGAATGATAACGTGGTCGAGCTCCGCGCTGCGGAGCGCAAAAAGCGGGCGCTCACCGCCATATTCGACATTTTGGAGGATCTGCATTTTTTGTCCGGTTTCAATGGTGAGGCTGGCCCGAAAAAAACAATGCCGGCATCTGTTTGGGGCATCGTCGGCCAGCGAATATGAATCGCTTCAAACTCTAAGACCGCAGGCTTTAGCCCGCCCTGCTGATCGCCGCAAAGAACTGTACGATTCTGCTCGAGCCTTCAAACCCCTAAAAAAACGGCTCGAACATGCGAAGTTCGAGCCGTATCGAGCGCCAATATGTCTCCCAAGCTTCAGAAGAAGGTCTGCAGGAGTGCATTGAAGGCCACCGCGAAGACGATCGTGATCGCCAAATTGGTCTTCAGGGCCACAACGACCGTGGCCGCGAGCGTCACAATGTTTGTCGTCATAAAGGCCGGCGCGGCGATAGAAATCATTACGCAGCAGGGCGCGGCATCCAGAATGCGCTGCATGCGCGGCGACACCGGATGACGGCGAAGCACCAGCCAGCCGATAAGGCGTGTGGAGTAGGTGGCGAGCAGCATGCCGCAGATAACGATGAATTCCTGAAGCGACGGCAGGGCGAAAATAGTGCGAAGCGTATCGGACATCTGTGCATTCTCCTTATTCGCTTACCGCTGCCAGAACCAGACCGGTAATGGTGCCGAGCAGAATGCTCCAGTGAAGCGGCAGAAAGAGGCTCGATCCGGCGGCGACGAGCGCCGAGGCGGCCATCGGGCCGGATTTGGAAAGCGCCGGCCGCATCGCGGCCACGAGACCGATGAAGGTGGCCGGAAAAGCCATCAGGAACCCCCAGCGGGTCAGGTCGCCGAGTGATCCGCCGACAGCGGCGCCAATCGCAGCGATCATGAACCACGAGGTCCAAAGCGTTACGCCGACGCCCATGTGGTAGGAAAAGGAGAAGAGCTCAGCAGCAGGGCGCCCCGCCTTGCTGCGGCGATGCACTTCCTGCATGGATAGTGCCCAGGTCTCATCGCACATGACGAAAAAGGCGAGGAGGCTCCTTGGCGTTGACACTTTAGCGCTCTGCATAAAGGGCGTGAGCGCTGCGCCCAGCACAATGTGCCGGCAGTTGATCAGCCAAGTCGCGCAGACAATAACAATAAAGCTCGGTGCCGAGCTCCACAGTGCCACAGCGGCAAATTCACTGCCGCCCGCAAAGTTGAAAGCACACATGATGGCCATGCCGATGGCCGAGAGCCCGTGCTGAGCGCCTTGCGTGCCGAGAATAAAGCCGAGCGGCAAAATGCCGATCATCAGCGGCAGCGTTGAGCGTGCGCCGGCCAAAAAGTCGGACCAGGCATCATCATGGACCGCTTGGCTGACGGCTTTGGAAGAGGGCTTAGTTTCTGAACCGGCTGACCCTGCGTCAGTTTGAACGCGCTCGGAAGACGTTCCGTCTTCTGCGGACACGGCGCCTTCAGTAGGTTTTGTCATAGGGCAAGTTGGAAGTTTGATTGGGTGAAGAATCGATTCTAGGACTTCTGCGCACCGAAAAAGTGCTTGCGGCTCAGGCATTCCTATTAGTGCATCAGACAAATTAGATAATAGCTGACCAAATACCATCTGGCCGTCCGCCGATCGAGCCGAGGGCCTGCTGCTCAGCATCTAATTACTTTGGCGGAGTTCTTTTGGTGAATAGGCATCGTTTGCACCGCGTTTTAGCATCAGAATCAGGTTGTTCCTCATCGGAGGTTGCATGTCAGTCGTCTTGCTGTTTGAAGCTCAGGTTCAGCCCGGGCGCCTCGAAGCATACGTTCATTACGCGCTTGAAGCTCAAAGGGATTTGGCTGCGGCTGACGGATGCCTTTCAACCGAACAGCTCATGGCTGTCGATGAGGCTCGCCGCATTATGGTGAAGTCCATCTGGCGCGACTCGGCTTCGGCTCAAGAGTGGAACCGCACCAACGGCGCGCTGCTCGCAGAGCGGGCAGCTCGGCTCTCACTCTTTGAAGACTATTCCGTATCGCTCCTTTGTCCTGCCGAATTCACCCCGACAGCTGCGCCGGCGCCGACGATTCGCGCGGCTGCCGCTATAGCGAGCTGAGATGCACCAGAGGCGCTGAAGAAAAATTCCCTGCCGCCGCAGTCACCACCTCCATGTAGATCTCCGCACCCGACTGCGGCGGTTTTTTCTCCATCGAGCCTTTGATGGATTGAATTTGCTCAAAACTATAGAAGCTTCCCGACGCCTGACGGCATCGGGAAGCTTCTGTGCAGTTTTGGCCGCTCGCCCCGGGCTGAGAGCCCGGGGGCAAGCATTACTGCTTCTTATTGAGCCGTCTTCAGATAAGCGTCTGCGGACTGGCCGGCGATGCGGCCGAACGTCACAATATCGGCCTGAGCGTTGCCGCCGAGGCGGTTGCCGCCATGGACGCCGCCCGTGACTTCACCGGCCGCAAAGAGACCCGGGATCGTGTGACCGGCAGGATTAAGCACCTCAGCCTTGGTATCGATCTTCACGCCGCCCATCGTGTGGTGAACAGCCGGCTGAACCTTGACGGCAAAGAACGGGGCGGTCTGCATGGCCTGCGGCATGTCGGCACGGCCGAACGCATCCTTGCCCGCAGCTTTCCCGGCCGCATAAGCCTTGAGCGTGGCTTCAAGCTCAGCCGCCGGCACGTTCATCGCCTTGGCGATTTCGGTGACGGTATTGCCCTTGACGGCCAGACCCATCGAAATGTAGGAGTCCATGAGCTTGGCGGACTTGCGGGTGGCATCATCCCAGAAGACCCAGGCGATGCGGCCGGGCTGCTTGAGTTCAGCAGCCGAAACCACATCGCGCGTCAGGAGTTCATTGGTGAAGCGCTTGCCTTCGGCGTTGATCAAAATGCCGCCGTCGCCGCGCACGCTTTCAGAAATCAGCGTGCCGTCCGGCGCGGCCGTCGGATGCGCCTGAATCTGCTTCATATCCACGAGCGCTGCGCCGGCGTGTTCGGCAAGGATAATGCCGTCGCCCGTTGCGCCGGGCTGATTGGTCGTCGCATAACCCTTGAGTTTGGGCTGATACTTGACGAGCATATCCTGATTGGCGCCGAAGCCGCCGGTGGCGAGCACCACGGCCTTGGCATCAATCGTATAGACCTTGCCGTCCTTGTTCGTGGCTTTGACGCCCGCTACACGGCCGTCCTTCATAATGATTTCGGTAGCGCGCGTCTGCGTGCGGACGTCCATCTTGCGGTCTTTAGCGGCCTTCCAGAGCACACGGATGACTTCCGGGCCGATGGCGGAGCCGTCTGTCGGACGGTGAGCGCGGGGATACTTGGCGCCGCCCGCGCGCCCAACGGTATTGAGGTCAGCACCCAGTGAAACGAGCCAAGCGACGGCGTCCTTCGCATGGGTGGTCAGCGTGCGCACCAGCGCAGGGTCATTGAGGTTGTGGCCGCCCTTCATCGTATCGGCATAGAACTGATCGATCGTGTCGGGGATGCCGGCCTTTTTCTGCTGCGGCGTTTCCGCGGCATTGATGCCGCCTTCAGCACGCACTGTATTGCCGCCGATCATCGGCATTTTTTCCAAAACCACCACTTCGCGGCCGAGGTCGTGGAGCGTAACGGCTGCGGAAAGGCCCGCTCCGCCGGCGCCAATCACAACGGCATCAGGATTAGCAAAAGCTGCGCCGACGGAAAGAGCCAGTGCGGCGGCAATGAAAGTGCGCTTCATAAAGTATTTCTCCTTGAGGGCTTGCTCGGAATGCGTCCGAACATTTTGTCGAAATGCTGCATCCGCGTCCGCACTCGGTCAGACGGCGGTTTTGGATGCATTGAATCTGCCCGACAGTATCTGCCTGGCGAGCGTCAGATGCGTTGAGAGATACTCAAAGGCGCGTTGAGGTATTCTTTATGCTCTCGGCGGTATACAGACGATGACAGAATGATGTTTATCTTTTTTGAGTACGCAATGCGAATTCGACAAAATCAATTGCTGAAGGCAAAGCGGGGCGCGCTTTAGGCAATACGAAAGCAAGCGGGCGTGCCGCCCAGCTGTCCTCCAGCTCGCGCACTTCTACCGGTGCGTTTGGCGGGACAGCCGACGCAGGAACGACTGCCGCGAGCGGCCCTCGAGCCACCAGTTCAACCAGAAGACTAAAGGAGGGGGCCTCAATAATCGGTTCAAAGCGAAAGCCTGCGGCCAATGCACGCTCTTTCATGGCTGCGGTCATTGGACTGGCCTCAGTGAGTGCAGCAAATCGAAGATTGAGGAGCTCCGCAAATTGAAGCGGCCGATTTTTAAACTGCTGAGCGGCGCAGGAGTCTCTGGGCAGAATCACCACATGGCGATCTTCGACAAATGGAACGAGTTCGAGCTTCGTCCGATATGCCGGCGAAAGTTCCCGAATACCGCCGATAAGTCCCAAATCGGCTTCGCCGGTGAGCACTGCCTCAGGCGTCAATGAACTTCGGTGTTCAGTTAATACGGCGCGGAAACTTGAATTTTCGCGCAGATAATCGGCCGCGATTCGGCAGAGAAAATTCTGCAGCCCTGTGCTGTTCGAAAAGATGCGAAGCGGCTCCGGATCATGCTTTGAAAAGGGATTTAATCGCGCGTCGAGCGCCGCCGCTTCTGCAAGAATGGGCACTGCAGCTTCGGCCAATGCGGTTCCGGCTTCAGTCGGCACGAGTCCTTTCCCGGTCCGCGTGAAAAGCTGCGCGCCGATGCCGTCTTCGAGTTTCCGGAGGCGAAGACTGACGGCTGAAGTTGTCAAATGTGCCGCTTCTCCGCTCGCTGACAAACTGCGCGTACGCATGAGAATCAAAAGAAGGCGCAGATCAGAGAGTTCATAGTGAAGCGGCATGTTTTTCGATACCAATCGAGATGCATTGACGGCAAATACAACTTTCGTTTTATGAAATTGTATGCAATTGCGGCACGAAAAGTCTTGCTTTGAGAGCAAGTACTCCCGCTAAGTCTTGTTGTGCGGCAGTAACAACGTAAATATTCAGGGCAAAAGGAACTTTAAGTCAAACGCAACGCGGCATAAGGCATTCATTCGGCCAAGTACTTCAGATTGAATCTTTCTGCAGCTCACAATAGTTCAATCGCCTGCGGTTCTCTGCGCCGTCTTCAGCTTTGATCTTAGTATTCTTGCTTACAAAACCTGCTCAATAAGAATTCTTCATCCCATTGCATCACAATATTCTCTTTCTCGATATGTCTAAACAGTCTGATCGAACACGAGTTTGAATAACTTTTTTCTCAAGTCAGATATTGCTTTTGAGATTAAATTTGGTATTATTCGTTCCAACAAGACTTTTTCCCATTTTTTCGGAGAATAATATGTCCGATGATAAATTCGTAAATGAACTGACCCAGATTGAAGAAGAACAGCGTGCCCTGGATGCTCGCCGCGCTGCGATTAAGAAGCAGGTTGTGGAACGCGTTAAGGTCATGATCCGCACGTACCATCTTACGACGGACGACATCACCGTCCCCGCTCCGGGCGAACAGGACGACGACGGCCGTATGGTCAAGTACCGCGATGCCGACGGCAATACCTGGACGGGCCGCGGCCGCAAGCCGAAGTGGCTCATCGCCGCCATCAACGCCGGCGCCAAGCTTGATGATTTCCGCACCTATGCGGATCGCTCTGCTGAAGAACTCTGATTTTCTGCAGCATGACCAAAAGCGGAACTTCCTTGGGTGAAGTTCCGCTTTTTTTATTCCTGTTCACGGCACGCTCAAACTGTCTCTCGATACGATTTGGCAGCTGGTTTTGCCGAGGAATGAACCTCGGCACTCCTCCTCAGATTTACTAATGACTGAACCGCGCCGGTGATAGAGAAGGGGGATGTCGGTTTAAAGAAATAGGATGCGCCGCTTCATCGGCATAAGCATTTAGGCGAGGTTTCCGGCCTCATGGCAAGCCGTCCGCAAAGTCGAAACGGAAAGGATGAATGATCAGTTGTTCAATCAAAATCAACCTTTTATCAATAACGGATGATCGGCCGAGCGGCGAAGAGATGAATCATCGCATTCCAAGTTCTGATCGTAATAGGCAATACCTTGCTCGGAATTGAGCAGTCGTTCTTAAAGATTTGATCAAAAATCAGCATGAAGCGCATCCGATCATTCAGATCGCGGGATCACTTCTGCAGTTTGCGCCAAAGCCGCTCTTTACCCTGCAGATCTAATGCTAATTGCGAAAATCTTCTGGTTACGCCATGAACGAACAAAATATCAATCCGGGTATCTTTGGGCTCGGCAATCCCAATAATGCCTACAGCCAATATTTCTCCGGCCGAAGCTGGCTCAAAATGCTCACCGTCGAGCGTTTAGTGACGGCTAATGTCACTTTCGAGGCGGGCTGCCGCAACAACTGGCACGTGCATCATAAAGGCGGACAAATTCTCCTCGTTACGGCCGGCCGCGGCTGGTATCAGGCGTACGGCGAACCTCCGCGTGCACTGAAGCCGGGCGATGTTGTCAATATTCCGCCGGAAGTAAAGCACTGGCACGGTGCGGCAAAAGATTCGTCTTTCGCCCATATTGCCATTGAAGTTCCGGCCGAAGGCTCGTCAAACGAATGGCTCGAACCCGTTTCAGACGAAGACTATGCAAAGCTTTGACGAATGACGCAGAGACCGGCAGGGGTGTTTGCCCATAAGAACGAAACGCCGTCGTCAGCGGTTTGAACGTTTGGCTGACGACGGCATTTGGGGTTTTCTCCGCGGCCTTTCCGCCTGACTGAAGTACGGCGCAGAGGTGTTTTCAGACGGAATGCTTTATCCAAGAGCGACCAAATCGCAGCCGGCCGGAGCTGCAAGCGTTGCAGTCATATAGAGAATGCGTCCGTCATGCGGGGCATGAATCTGCGCGAGCATCGCGCCCTCGAAATCCTCGAGATGCCCGAGCAGGTCACCCTTGAGGACATCATCGCCCGCCTTGACGCGCGGGAACCAAAGACCAAACTCCGAATGCGACAGATAGGTCGCAAACGGTGCCTCACGCTGGGCTGTATTAACCGGCGCTTTGCCGTCAATAATGCCAAGGTGCGCGAATAGCGCCTTGAGATCTTCAAAGTAGGCTTCTACTTCTTCGGGCTCCCAGAGCCCGCAGGCGCCGCGCTCGATGAGAATGGACGGCGTGCCGCGAAGCGCTGCGCTGTTGTAGGCGCCGGTGGATGCCTGTGACAAAACCCGGACCGGCACACTGAGCACCTGGGCTGCGGCACGGGCCGTTGTGGTCACCTCAGGCGCACAATTGCCGGGCACGTAAACATAGGGAGTGAGTTTTTCAAAGAGATCGCCGCCGTGCAGGTCAATGTAGAAGTCTGCTTCGTCTTGGAGCTGGGTGATCGCCCAAGCCGTCTTTTCCGACGCAGAACCGTCCGGGTTCCCGGGGAACATGCGGTTAAGGTTCTTCCCGTCTTCGGGGAAGATCGCTTTGGCGCGTTCCTTTAAAGCAGTTGGATTGCAGAGCGGCAGGACCGTGACCGTCCCGGCAATGTCGGCCTGCGACAGAAAGGCTCTGAGTTTTCTGGCGGCCAAAATGCCGGGATATTCACTGCCGTGTATGCCGGCCGTGATCAGCACGTGCGGTCCCGGGCGGCTCCCCGATGTGCGGTATCCGCGCAGCGTGATGCCGCCCTCGATTTCAAACGCTTCAATCATTGTGGGTTTTTCCTCGCAATGGTCAATAAAGAACTTGTCCCTGAACGTGCATCACATCACCGTGCGGCGTGCCGATTTCTTCATCTCGCTCCATGCGGGCTTCGGCTTCCGGATCCGGAGCGCCGTGAATGCCGATGCCCATCACAGCGCGCAGCAGATCGCGGGCGTAAGCATTGCGGATGTCGCCGATTTTGCTCATATCATCAACGGCTTCTACAAAGCTGCCGTTGTGGAGGAACCGCACGCGGTCGCAGAAATAGGTAATGGCGGTCAAGTCGTGGGTAATGAAGACGTAGCTGAGATTCAGTTCACGCCGCAGATCCTTCAGAAGGTCCATTACTTGAATCTGCGTTGCCGCATCGAGAGAACTAATTGCTTCATCGAGCAGAATGAAGCGGGGCTTCAGTGCGACGGCGCGGGCTATGCACACGCGCTGGAGCTGGCCGCCCGAAAGCTCATGCGGATAGCGGGTGAGAAAGCTTTCGTCGAGACCAACGCGTTCAAGGAGTTCAATGGTTTCCTTGCGCTGAGCTTCTCGACTGATGTTTGCACCCTTCAGACGCATGGCACGGAAGGATTCCCCAATAATGCCCTGTACGCGAAAGCGCGGATTGGCCGAAGTGGTGTAATCCTGAAAAACAATGGAAATGCTCGACTGAATGCGCGCTTTGTCGGCACGCGGCAGGCGGCCGTAGAGATCGAGCCCGTCGAGACGAACCGTGCCGGAGTCGGGCGCAAGCAGTCCGCAGAGGACACGTCCGAAAGTTGATTTGCCCGAACCCGATTCGCCGATGATGCCGAGGCATTCACCTTCCTTGAGGTCGATCGAAAGGCCGTGGAGCACTTCCTGACGTTCACGGCCGAAGAGCCGCGTCTGATTTTCCTTGCGGAATGAAACGCGGATGTCTTTTGCTTCAAGCAGCATGAACTTTTTCTCCTCGAATAGCCCGGCTGAAGGTCGACATGACTGAGAGATGCCGATCGATGAGTTCGCGCGTATAGGGGTCCTTCGCATGCTCAAAGATTTCTTCGGGCAGACCGCGCTCAACGGCAAGGCCGCGATGCATGACGACGAGCTTGTCCGAAATGAGCGAGAGCACGCCGAGATCATGCGAGATGAAGATCATCGCAGCACTGCGGGACGTTTTAATGCGCAGAAACTCCTGCATGATGGCGTACTGACTGATGGAATCGATGGCCGTTGTCGGCTCGTCGCAGATGATGAGGGACGGCTTCAGGGCAAGCGCGAGACCGATCATCACGCGCTGGAGCATGCCGCCCGACATCTGATGCGGATATTTGCGCAGCACATCCTCCGGGTCACGGATCTTCATGAGTTTAAGCACTTCGATCGATTTGGCCCGAATTTCGGCACTGCTCCAGTCCGTATGTTCCTGAAAGGTTTCTGCCATCTGAGCGCCGATGCGGTAGAGCGGATCAAAGCAGCTCATGGGATTCTGCAGCACCATGCAGATCCGTGAGCCGCGAAGACGGCGCAGTGCATCGGCATCTTTCTCCAGAAGGCTTTCTCCCTGAAAGAACACCTTGCCGCGAACTTCAAACGAACGATCGAGAAGTCCCAGCATGGCCTTGGCGGTCATGGATTTGCCTGAGCCCGATTCGCCGAGAATGCCGAGACACTCCCCGGGCGCTACGGAAAAACTGACGCCTTTGACGAGTTCGGCGGACTTCTTATCCTGATGGAAGGTGACGTACAGATCCTGTACGTCAAGTACAGACTGCTGAGACATCAGAGACGAACCTCCTTGGGATCAAGGGCGTCGCGGAGGCTGTCGCCCAAGAGGTTGAAGGCGCCGACGAGCACGACGACGGCAATGCCCGGAACGAGCATCTGCTCGGGATTGGAGATCATGACGTTCTTGGCTTCGTTGAGCATCGCGCCCCATTCCGGCATCGGTGCCTGAACGCCGAGACCGAGGAAGGAGAGCGTGGAGATGTTCAGAATAGCCCAGCCCGTGTCGAGACTCGCGAGTACGGCGAGTTCGGCAGCAATGCAGGGCAGCATGTGATGCGTGAGAATGAAGTAATTCCCAGAACCAATGGACTTGGAGTACAAAATGAAGTTCGATTCGGTGTACTTCACGACGGCCGTTCGGATCATTCGGGCGTACCAAGCCCATTTGATGAAGATATTGGCGATGATGACGTTCTCAATGTTCACGCCCATGAGCGCCACCACTGCGAGAATCATGATTTGCGACGGGAAGGAGAGCATCACGTCGACCACGCGCATGATGAATTCATCAATCGGTCCGCGGAAGTAGCCTGCCAAAACCCCCATCAGCAGTCCCAGCCCAATCGTGCCGGCCATGGTGAGGAGCGACAGGAAAAAGGTCGGACGAATACCGTAAAGCATGCGTGAGAAAACGCAGCGGCCGAGCTGGTCGGTGCCGAGCGGATACTCCCATGAGGGCGAAGCGAACTTCATCAAAATATTGTTTTCATACGGGTCATGCGGCGCAAGCAATGGCGCGAAGACGCCCGCAAAGACCGTAAGCAGAATCACGACCAGGCAGAACTGCGTGACCGGATTGCGCAGAAAAACTCTAAGCATTTCAGGCCGTCTCCTGTTTGCGCAGACGCGGATCGACCGCGCACTGGATGATGTCGAAGAGGAGGTTGAAGATCACGAAGAGCACGCCCATCATGAGCACATAGGCTTGAATGACCGGGTAGTCGCGATTGAAGATCGATGTGATGCAGAGTTTGCCGAGACCGGGCCAGGCAAATACGTTTTCCACAACGATCGTGCCGGCAATCAGCTGCGGAATCGACATGCCGATGGCGGTCACGCACGACTGGAGCGAATTCTTGAGCACGTGTTTGACGAGAATCGAACCTTCCTTGAGTCCGCGGACGCGTGCGTAAAGCACATAGTCTTCACGCATGTTTTCGAGCATGTTGTTGCGGATCAGGCGGATATAGGTCGAAATGTAGGTTAGCGCCACCGTAAAGGCAGGCAGGATCAAATGGGCAAAAGTGCCCGAGCCGCTCGTCGGCAGCAAATCGAGCTTGATGGAGACGAACCAGATGAGGAGCAGACCCACCCAGTAAGCGGGCATGGCCGTTGTCGCAAAGACGATGCCGCGCATGATGCGGTCAAACCAGCTGTCTTTATAGACGGCAGAAAGAAAGCCGATGGGGAGGCTCAGCACGATCACATAGACCAAGGAAAGGCCCGCAAGTGACAGGGTGGCCGGCAGACAGCGGCCGAGTTCGCCCAGCACTGTGCGGGACGGATTGGTGTAGCTCACGCCGAAATCGCCCTGAAGGCAATTCCAAACCCAGTCGACATAACGCACGAAAAACGGCCGGTCCAGGCCCAATTCCGCACGGACCTGCGCGATGGCTTCGGGCGTAATGACGGGCGTCTGTCTTACGCGGAGCGCAACTTCCGCCGGATCTGACGGGATGAGATTGATAAAGATGAAGCAGAAAAACGAGATGACGAAGAGCAGCGGAATCGTTGCCAGCAGTCGTCGGATGATGTATTGGCGCATAGAAAGACAAATCCCCGGCGCCAAACTTCCATAAACGGAACGGCGCAGTCGAATAGGGGCTCGACCCTGCATGCATGCGTTCGAGCCCCTGCGGCATCAGAAGCGGTTACTTCCAATACATGTCGGCGAAAGGAATCTCGTATTGGTTCGAGAGGAAGCCGACGCCGCCCAGTTCAGCATTGAAAAGCGCTTTGTTGGTTTCGAATGAAATCGGCAGATAGACCGCGTCCTCGTGCAAATGCGTGAGCACGTAGCGATAGAGTTCGCGGCGCTCTTTTTCATCCGTACTCGTCAGGATCTTGGTGATGGCTGCGTCGATTTCATGCTTGTCAGGGAGACCGAGCTGAGCCTCATAGTCGCCGTAGACACGCTGACGCATTGCAGCGAGCGAAGACTGCGGATCATAGGGCGTTCCCCAGCAGATATTGAAGACCATGTCGAACTTGCCGTTCTTCATGTTGTCGCGATAGGACTGTTCTTCTTCGCCGCGGATTGAGATCTGCATGCCGAGCTTGCCGAATTCGCTCTGGAGGTATTCAGCAATCGTCTTTTCAGAAACCGAATTGGAGTTGTAAAGCAGCCCCAGCGCCAAGGGCTTCCCGTCTTTGACGGCAGGCGCGCGCTTGCCGTCACGCTTGTAGCCGGCTTCTTCAATCAGTTTGGCCGCTTCCTTCATGTCGTACTTATAGGGCTTCAGATCGATATCGCAGTACGGAATCGAAGTCGAATAGAGCGTGTCAGCGCCCGGCTCAAAGCCGTGGAAGACGCCCTGTGAGATCACCGACTTGTTCGTCGCATGCTGAATGGCCGTGCGGATCTTCTTGTCCTTGAGGATATCGTTGGTGGTATTGAGAACGATCTGACGGGTTGAAGTGGGCGAAGAAACGGCAATCGAGAACTTCTTGCTGTCGCGGTACTTGTTGAGCGCGTCAGCATCGATCATGTTCTTGCCCCAGATGAGGTCGATTTCGCCTTTTTCCAGCGCCAGAATACGCGTCTGATTGTCCGGAATGACCTTCACGACGATGCGCTTAATGGCGGGTTTTTTGCCCCAGTAGTCCGGATTGGCTTCAAAGACGGAGTATTCGTCAACCACATGCTCCTTCAGCACATAGGGACCGGAACCGATAAAGGCGGTAAGACCGTTCTTGGTCTTGCCGTCCTTCATGACGTTGGGCGAAACAAAAGCAAAGGGGCGTGTAACCGCAAGCTCCGTGAGCATCGGGTAGTAGGCTTCCTTCATCTTAATAACGAACGTGTTGGCATCCGGCGCTTCTACGCCTTCAAGAAGACGCATCATTTCAAGCCAGGAGTGACGCGTTTTGTTGTCAATCAGCGCATCAAAGTTCGCCTTGACAGCATAGGCGTCAAGCACGTGGCCGTCGGTGAACTTCAGGTTCGGGCGAATTTTGAAGGTGTACACGCGGCCGTCGGGCGAGATGTCCCAGCTTTCTGCTACTGCTCCGTGATACTTGCCGTCATTGCCAAGGGTGACGAGCCCTTCAAACACCATTTCCTGAGCGAACATTTCGCCGGCATAAAGGTGCGGATTCAGATCGCGAAGATCACGGTAATTGACGAATACCAGTGTGTCTTTACCCTGAGCTGCTGCGTGAACAGGCGTCGGCGAAGTAAAAAGAACAGTACCAGCGAGGAGCGTCATGCAGACAGCGCTGCTAAGCGCACGGCGGGTAAGGCGGAAGGGCTTCATTAGCAAGGTCCTTTCGTTGAGAATTAGAACGAGAATTGTTATCGATTATACGGAAAGAACTTTGAATGTTTAGATTCGTAAATTAGTTAACGTTTACTTACGTGCGTACCTTTGTTAAAAATCAAGCGTTGCACATCTTTAATCGGTAAACCAATAAATTAACGTAACTCTTTATCGTGTTGAATGGAGTAAACGATTGATGTGTTATGCGCCATTTCATGGCGCTTTCATTTTGGCATCGCCTAATCAGGGTTTGTGCTTAGCGCATTAATGCAGGATTGTTGGCTAATCAAAATCCGGTCTTAAGCCCTTTCGACAGCCCGATCGGGCGGCACAGGGTTGAGGCTGCCGCTTGGATGCCTGCAATTTCTGATGAAGTGAAGGTTTGTTGAGAAGCGGTTCTATGGCAGGCCGCAGCTCCTCAAGTTTCTGCAGAAATGGACGGAACGCAGAACAAGTGAGTATGCGTTCCATCAAAGTATGTGAACACTCAAGCCCTAAGAGGTTCCTTTGATTCTTGCTGATTCTCTGAAATCGATTCGAAAGATGGCCGCACAGCCTTCGGCCTGAATCATCGGCTCCGCTCTTTGGATTCGGCAGCCGCAGCATGCTCAAAGATGCGGTCTACCCAGATGCCGTCGGCTTCGATGCGTTTGGGCTGCAGGTGATCGTCATCCCGATACCAAGCCTGCAGATTGCATTTCTGACCTGGGCAGACAATAGGGGTGGGATCTATATATTCAGCAGCGTCACCAAGAATTCTTTGGATTTCTTCATTGCCGCGCTTCCAGTCATCGGCTGCTGGGAATGGCTGCACCATACCGACGGCGTCGCCCGTAATACGGTTGACGTGCTTCAAAGGATCGTAGATGCCTTGCTGGCCGCCGACATTCGGCGTCCAAGGGTAATCCAGCATTACATAGACCTTCAGGTCTTTCCGGGCCTCGAGCAGCGGACGGACCGTTGCGGCCACCTGGTAAAACTCTTCCTCCTTAATTTTTCCGCCCCACATGCTGCCGATGACGAGCGTGTGTACACGCTTGTCTGCAACAATTGCCTTCACTGCGCGGGCATAGTCACCCATGCGTTGGTCATTGAAAAGGAACCATCCGGCTTTGGCAATCATGCCGAAGTTGACATGATCGCGTTCGCTGAGCCGCTGAGCGCGCAGATAGTACTGCGCCATATGCGAGTCGCCAATGAAAATCAATGACGGGAATGCATTGGGGTTGGGGGTGGCAATATCTACGCCCTCATATTTGAATCTGGGGGCCTTTTCAAAGCCATCCCATTCATTCTCGGCACGAACAGAGATCACCTTGTCCTCAAATTTAAGCGGCCGCTGAGGGAATCCGTCCGTTTGGCGAATAGTCTCGCCGAGTGCCAGCATTGAGACCAAGCCTGCCAATAGGAGAAGCACGGCTTTGCAGGAATTGCGGCAGCGGCGAATAGGATTTTCGACATAAAAATATACGAATGTCGCAATGACAAAACTCAGTGCCAATGCGGCAGTCAATACGGTGGGTGATGCATCCGGCACGGCGATAAAGAGATAAGCCAAAAGCGGCCAATGCCAGAGATAAAGTGAATAGCTGATCAGTCCGACAAAGGTCATCGGCCGCCAGCAAAGAAGGGTACGGTTGAAAAGAGCATCGGGCTCGGCCGCGATGACAAAAACGGCGCCAAGCACTGGGATCAGCGTGATAAGCCCGGGATGCGCTGCGCTCTCAGTAACGAACGCCATCGGAAGAACGATCATCAGGATGCCGGCGATGGACAGCCCATTGCGGACATTTTGGGAAAAACGCGATGTACTGAAGCCAATGAAGGTTTCAGAATAAGACAAAAGAATGCCGGCCCCTAATTCCCAAAAGCGAGTCAATGGGAAGTAGAAGGCAAAATTGCGGTCCGAAGAAGAGAGACAGGCTGCGAGTGAACCCAATGCAATGAGAGCAGCAGCGATGCCGATCATCTTCACAGAACGGCTTAATCGCCAGATCAGCGTACAGATGAGCGGAAAAACAATGTAGAACTGTTCTTCAATGGCCAGGCTCCAAAGGTGGAGCAGGGGTTTGCGAAGTGCATCTTCCGTGAAATAGCCAATTTCACTGAGAAGCTGGAAATTTTGAATGAAGAGCGTGCTTGCATCAATGTGCATCCCCAAATTGGCATATTCATCTGGGAGAAGAATGAACCAGCCAACTGCAGCCACAAAAGTGAGCAGCAAAATGAGGTTGGGAATAATGCGCTTGATGCGCTTCTCATAGAACTCGATATAGCTAAATGAGCCGCTCGCTATGCCGCGGAAAATGATTCCGGAAATCAGATAGCCGGAGATGACAAAAAAGACATCCACACCAAAGAAGCCCCCGGGTATCAGAGACGGAAACGCGTGGAAGATCAATACAGGCAGAACCGCCAGCGCGCGCAGTCCTGTAATGTCGTTTCTCCATAATTTGGGGCGGCTGGCGGCGGTCATCGGTGTCATGGTCTTCATCGGCCGCTTAAGGGCATAGGCTCGCGGCGAATGTTTGTTTTGATCATTGGAACAGCTCATCGGGCTGGCGCAGAATCATATCTGCTGATGAGCTAAGGCGTAGTGCCTAAGTCCATGAGAAATGCAACGACTTAATGCACAGAATGGTTCTATGCCCGCAGGCCGCAAATGTTCCCAGCACTTTCACCATCCGCTATGCACTCTCCCGGCATCACAAAATAAAGAGCTCGTCTGCCGCAAAGCAAACGAGCTCGGAGAAGGAATTAAAGGAACAAGCTGCATGCCTTCATCTGCAGCGCGGGTCCCAATCTCTTTATGAGAAGAGCGGAATCAAGCCGTAAATGAAGATCGCCAGAATGATCACCGGAATCACAAAGCGGACAAACTGGTACCAAAGATTGTAAACGAAACCGTGAAGCTTGCCGCCATTGGTAATTTCATCGAGCGCCTGATTCTTCATGGCCCAGCCGACATAAAGCGCCGCGCCAAGTGCTGTCACGACGAAGCAGATGTTGCCGGAAATAAAGTCATAAGCATCGAAGACGGAACGATTCAGGATTCGAACATCGGCCAGCGGTCCGTCGCTCAGAATGCAGGGAAGATTGCCGAAGATGAAAGTGAAGATCAATGCAGTGTTGATGGCATTGACGTAGAGGAAGCCGAACTTTTCATGCAGCACCGAGATGATGACCTGATAGATGGTAATGGAGGTAGTCAGGGCGGCAACGACGAGCAGCAGGAAGAACACAATGGCGAAGAAATTCCCAAAAGCCATGTGCGAGAAGGCAATGGGAAGCGTCTTAAAGACGAGCGAAGGACCGGAATCCGGGCTCAGGCCGGCGCTGAAAAGCGACGGGAAAATCATGAAGCCAGCCAGAATGGCGATCAGCGTGTTGATGATGCCGGTAATGACGGCGGTCTTCACCATGCTTTCATCTTTCTTGAGATGACTCGAAAGGGTGATCATGACGCCGAAACCAAGGGAGAGTGCAAAGAACACCTGCCCGAGCACGTCAAGGAGGAGCTTGCCCGAAAGCTTGCTGAAGTCGGGCATCAGATAAAAGCGAACGCCTTCCCAAGCGCCGTCGAGCGTTAGATTGCGGGCAACCATCACGATGAGGCAGAGGAAAAGCAGCGGCATTAAGAATTTCACCGATCGTTCAATGCCCGCGATAATGCCCTTGCGGAGAATCACCCAGTTGATCAGCACAAAGACGGCTGTGCAGATGGTGATCATGAGGGGGGCTTGCTCAATATTGGCGTGGTAGAAGGTGCTCGTCAGCTCTTTGGTGACTGGGGAGGAAAGGTCAAGACCGCCCTCTATGCCAAAAAGTCCAAGAATCAGGTGGTAGATATAGGTTATGACCCAGCCGCCTAACGGCATGTAGTAGGACAAGATGCCGAATGCACCCAGAATGCCTGTGTAGCCGAAGAACTTCCAGAGCGGAGAGTATTTAGAGCCCTCAGGCAGAAAGGCGTCGATACTGTTGGCCTGCCCGCGGCGGCCAATGACATTTTCGACGAGGATGATGGGAATGCCCACAAAAAGCATCACCAAAATGAACATCAGGACGTAGGCACCGCCGCCGTTCTGACCAACGAGATAGGGGAAGCGCCAAGTTGCGCCGAATCCAATCGTAGCGCCCGCTACGGTCAGAATATAGGTCAGACGACTGCTCCAGGTTTGTCGTTGTTCCATGCCGTATCCTTTTAATTGTTTCTGCAGGATGGATGTCGAGGGTATACGCATCCCGCATATGCCTGCCGTCAGTCCTTACGGATGCCGGCAGGTGTTTGAAGCAGCGGAGTCGGTATGAAACCCAACGATGAAGCACCTCAGTTCTGCGCTATAAGCCGCGCGAACTGATCCAAACTGCAAAAAACGTAAGTTTATACGATGCGCAAGGCGCGCCGCCGTTTGCGCACCCAGCTAACTCGTATTCATACATGTAGTTTTCGGCAGGTGCTCAATACGTGTGATTTGGTCAAAATATAATTCAACATAATAGTCGTTATGTTGAATAATGAAGATTTCATCCGATTTTCTCATCCGTATGAAGATTTATACTGTCGTTCTTACGGTGCTCATAAAGCTACATTTTTTTCAAATAAAACGGAGAGCTTCAATGCGTCAGTGTATGGATGCAGAAAATCTGCATCGCCGCCTGAAAAAAATTCTGGGTCAAGTCCAGGCCATTGACCGCATGATTGATGAAGATGTCCCCTGCGAAGATGTCCTCGCACAAATCAATGCTGCCAAGTCAGCCCTGCACGGCTGCGGCCGCGTTGTTCTTGAGGGACATATCAAACACTGTGTGCGTGACGGCATTGAACATGGTGATGCCGACAAAACCATTGACAGTTTTACCAAAGCGGTTGAACGCTTCGCCAACATGACTTAACGGCCTGTTGGTTTGACGTACTTCCCAACGAAATGAGCGGCTAATTGCCGCTCTTTTTTTCTGGACTGCGGCTGGATGTTCAGATTGGAACCGCTCGATTTCACTTGCGTACCAGTACCCCTATAGGTATCATACGTATGCAACGAATACCCATAGGGGTATATCGAAACGGTTTTCGGTCAGCCTAAGCGGGGTCGAAAACGCGGCAAACCTCATCTCCCTGCAGTCATGAAATACTTCGTCAGCAAACTCGTCGATGGCCTTGAATATCTTCTTGGGCTCGGCGGCATGAAACGCGACATCGCCTTTCTCATTATTTCGGGCGCTGCCCTCTTATTAAGTCTCTTTGACGCTCCGCTTCCCTTCTCCGCCGCCTGGGCAGCGATCATCCTCTGCGGCGTGCCGATTGTCACCGAAGCCTTCATCGGCATCATTACGAAATTCGATATCAAAGCAGACCTTTTGGTCTCCCTTGCCCTAATTGCCTCGGTCATCATTGGGGAAGATTTCGCAGCTGGCGAAGTGGCGTTCATTATGCAGTTGGGGAGCCTCCTCGAAGAACTCACCGTTGCCAAAGCTCGTGCCGGCCGAAGCCGTTAAAGTGGGGGACCTCCTCCGTGTTCTGCCCGGGGAGACGATTCCGGTTGACGGCGTGATCATCTCAGGTCATACATCCGTGAACCAAGCTGTTATGACCGGTGAATCGCTTCCTGTTGACAAAGAGCCCGGCGACGAAGTCTCGAGCGGTACAGTCAATCAATTCGGTGCTTTTGACATGCGTGCTGCTAAAGTGGGCGAAGACAGCTCCATTCAGCGCATGATTCGTTTGGTTCAGTCGGCCGATGCCGGCAAAGCCAAGATTGTCGGCATTGCGGATCGCTGGGCCACTTGGATCGTCGTCATCGCCCTAACCTCTGCCGCTCTGACTTGGTTTTTCACCGGCGAAATTATCCGAGCGGTGACGATTCTCGTCGTTTTTTGTCCTTGCGCATTGGTTCTGGCGACGCCGACGGCCATCATGGCTGCCATTGGGAACGCAACGAAACACGGTTTTCTCGTCCGTGAAGGCGACGCGCTTGAACGTCTGGCTGCAGTTACCAAGATTACTTTCGATAAAACAGGGACGCTCACTTACGGAGCGCCCAAAGTGGTGCATGTTGAATCGATTTCTGCAGATTTCACTGCGGATGACCTTTATGCCGTCTGTGCTGCTGCAGAACAATTCTCCGAACACCCGCTCGGCAAAGCGGTAGTGCGGTGCTTTAAGAGCGATGTCAGAGCCGCCATTGATCCGTGTGAAGCTTTTGAAATACTGCCGGGCCGAGGCGTCAGTGCTTCAGTTAATGGTCATGCCGTATTGGCCGGCAGCCGGGAGCTCCTTGCTGAACACGGTGCTGCAGTGCCCGAAGAAGCTGAAGCTGCTGTTCAAACGCATCTCAGTCAAGGCCACACGATTGTTTATATTGCCGTCGATCAGAAAATGGTCGGCTACGCAGCGCTCGCCGATACCGTTCGAAATGAAGCGGCTCAAATGATCACCGCTCTTGAAGGGCTCCACGCTTCGCCCGTGCTCTTGACCGGCGACCATCACAGCGCCGCCCAAGCCATTGCCGGGGAACTCGGCATTCGCGACGTACACGCCAACTGCCGTCCTGCAGACAAATTGAACTGGATCAGCACTTATCAAAAGCGTCTGGAAAACGTCTGCATGATCGGCGACGGCATCAATGATGCCCCTGCTCTGAAGAAAGCCAATGTCGGTGTTGCCATGGGCGGCATTGGAAGCGACATTGCCGTGGATGCTGCTGACATTGTGCTCGTCGATGACGATGTCAAAGAGCTGCCGCACCTCATTGCGCTCTCTAAGCGCATGCTGACAACCATCAAGGTGAACATGAGTTTCTCGATGATTTTGAACTTCATCGCGATCATTCTGGCGATGCTGGGCATTCTCAATCCGGTCGTCGGCGCACTGGTGCACAATGCCGGCTCGGTGCTTGTCATCATCAACTCGGCCTTCCTGCTCAAATGGAAGCGCCGATCAGCTTAATGCAGATTGGTGTTTAAAAAATGGGCTGATGCATCGCTGCGGTGCATCAGCCCAGTTCGTAAAGATAACGGCGTTGTCGGCTCAAAGATCATGCTCGGAAATGATGAGATGCTCTGAAATCTCATCAGTCCCTTTAAACCGTCAACGCCGTTTTATGCGCAGCCTCCCCTCCCAAGTTTTCTAAGGCGAAAGAGCCAAACACCGCAGAAGCGCCTTGGCTCTCGCCCGCAAAAACCAATTAGAAGCGGTGCTGCAGACCGACTGTTCCGAAGATCTGATTGAAGCGGTCAACCGTATCGAGCAGCTTGTCGCCGTCAGAATATGAGACGCCCGAATAAAGCTGCGTGCGCTTGGAGAGGTTGTAGTAGTACATGAGCGAAGCCTGATAGGCCGTGCCCTTCGTTTCCTTCATGTTGGTTGAAATGCCCTTCCAATCGGCGTTAATGACGCCCAGACCTGCGCTGAAGAAATGTGCTCCCATCGGATAACCTACGCTCACGAAACCGACTGTCAGGTCCATGCCGTCTTCGGAATCGGCGTAATTCGTCGATCCGCCGACGCCTTTAATCATATCGGCCATGTCCGGCGCGCCGCCGATTCGCCAATCATTGCTGCCTTTATAGAAAATGGCTGAAACAGCCGGGCCGCCAAAATCGTAGCTCCCGAGGATATGAATGCCGGTCGTTTCGTTTTTGCGAGGTTTCGTGCCGTCAGTATGGCTGCTGGGACGCTCCCAGTTGAGCACCGTACCGATACGAAGTGACTGACCCGTCCACCCGAAGGCGGCTTGAATCACATGATTGTTGTTGGACCAGCCGTATTCAGTTTCTTCGCTGCTCGAACCATTGGAATAAAAGCCCTGAACGAAGAATCCGTCGTCGCCGTTCGTACGGAAGGCGATGGCATTGTCCATTTCACCCACGTTGAAGACCATGGTGGCCGGTGCCATGCCGGGCAGTCCGGACGCTGTCATATTCGCGCGGAGCTTGCGGAAGACCGAATACGGATCGGAAGCACACGTGAAGGTTGAAATTCGGCCCATTGAAACTTCAATCTGACTGTTGCCCGCATAAAGACGAGCTACGCGATTGAAGAGACGGTCGTTTTCCCACATGGCGCCCGAATCAGTGCTGTAGCCGTTTTCGAGCTGAAACCCCACATAAAGACCGTTGCCCAAATCTTCTCGGCCGGTAATGCCGAAGTGCGAATCGGTCGGCGTCTGCTTGTATTGCGCCATACCGACATTGCCGTTGTCGGCTCCTTCAGTCTTTTGGTAGTAAAGACCAGTGGCAACCAGGCCGTACACATTGACGTCGGCTGCTTGAGCGGCAAACGGCATGATGCCGGCTGCGGCAGCGGCGGCCAGAATGGCCTTGCTGATAGGCTTGAGTTTCATTTGTGAGCTCCTTTATTTCCTGCGGAGTTGGTCTTGTCCGCATGCTGCAAAAAAATTGAGGCTGTTCATCTGAAGCCGAGTGATACTGGTGAATTCATCAGCTTGCGGCTTCAGATGCGGTTGTGCGAAGACGCGTCGACCCTCTTGCGATTCCATGAAACACAATGTGATGAGAGTCGAACGGCTCAGCGCGGCGGCGGATTAGTGCGTGAAGGCTTGTTCAACGCTGATCGGGAATGCCTGATAGCCCATGACCGAGTTGATTTTCAGTTCAACAGCCGGCTTCGTTTCACCCCAGCGGTATTCCGTGAGATACGGATGAGCCGGTTCTTCCTTAACGTTGGGACCGGCGGACGGGCCGAGCAGACCAGCGGTGGAATAGAACACTACGACGGAGTTTTTGTCGGCCATGTACTTCGTGATGCCGGTCACCGGGCTGAAATATTCGTGGCCAAGGTCCTTGCCCACTTCCCAGAGCTGCTGCACGGTCATCTTCTTCTGATCGATCTTGTAGATCACCCCGCGGGTGTACTTTTCTTCGGCGAGTGCGGGCTGCTCCAGACCACGGCCGTCGCCGTTGTCGAAGACCGACAGAATCAGGGTATCCGCATCAGACATTTCGTCGATCCGGTAGGCCGTGTGCTGGGTCCATGTCCAGTCAAAATTGCCTTCGCACTTACCGTTCTCGCACTTGATAGGCTTGCCGTCTTTATCAACAGGCTGCAGAACTTTTTCTGCCCAGCCCTTCTTCCAGCCGTCCGGGGCGCCGAGAATCCACTTCACTTTCTTATCGCGGCCAATCTTGATGGCGGCGGACTGGTGGCGGGACGAAATGATGATCGAGTCATCCGTCGGATCGTAGTCGACGGAATTGACGTGGGCCCAGTTGCGGCCTGCGCCGACACCTACAACGTCACCAAAGTTGTCGCTTTTATCCATTTCGGCAAGTTCAGCGGCGCTGATGGTCTGACCGGCCTTGGAGGCATCAATATTGAGACACACTGCGCCCTGATCGAGCGTCTTGATGACGTTGTCACGGTACGGATCCAGAATTTCCATCAGGCGGAAATCGTCAACGACGCGGCCGTCCTGATCAATTTCAACGATAACGTCGCGAACCGTATGAACGCGACGGCCGTCGGCACGACGGTAGTCCGCGGAGCCGACGCGCAGGAAGGAATGTCCGTTCTGTGCGTTGTCAAAGGAATGCGAGAAATCCGAATAACCCGACGGCAGACGACGGTCATATACCTTGCGGCCGATGAGATCGTACTTGCAGTAGTTCTGGCCGTAGCCCCAGGTGAGCGCGCCATCCTTGGTCTGCTGGAACCCCATGAAGTATCCCGATTTCCAGGGATTCTCGTTGTCGCCGATCTCCTGATCCAGGAGCCACCAACGGACTTCGCCCTTCGTGTCGATGATGCCGATATTGGAATTAAAGGCCCATTCCACCGCGCCGCCGGACGGGTTGTTCCAAACGAAGCGGCTGCCAACAGGCATGGTGCTCATGAGCTGCGAATTGATGAGGTACAGGCGATCGGAAAAATCCGGATCAACATGAACGGGCTTGACTTCAAAAGGCTTTACCTGATTGGGCATGCCGGTTGAAACCGTGTACACACTCGGCACATAAAACCGATAGGTATCTTTGAACTTTTCAGACTTGCCCTGGAACGTGCGCGTGTAGCTCACTTCTACGGTGTTCTGCCAATCCGGATAGAGACCGAAAACCGGAATGCCGGCGTGTGTCTTCAATTCTGTGCGGGAAACTTTATAAGTAATCTCCTGGCCGTTCGTCTTCGGCACGATGCGGACGGTGACATCCGAAAGATCGTATCCAGCGTCACGGATGACTGCAGTGAGCGGTGCCACTTTGTACGGATTGACAATCACTTCGCCAATGTTGCCCTGCACCGGATACGTAACGTGAGGACCCGATGGGCCGCCCATAGCCATGGCGGGGGTTGAAATGGACAGCATCATGGCAGCCGCCGCGACGGCTGCACAGATTGGGACAATCTTCTTCATTTGTTTCTCTTTAATTGATCCGATAACGCTGCCGGAAACGATGTTCCGGAATGAATCAAAGTTTAGAAAACCAAACAAAGTGTAAAAATTGTCGAATTTCCGCTATCGGCACGCACGGCTTGCAACATCGGCTTTCATGTTTAGAAAGACGCTGCTGATCGGCGAACGGCGGTGCTGTCCCTTTATGGAGGGCGTATTTTTTTGGGAATAGCGTCTTCACCCTACTGGCTGCACACCGAGCAGATTGAAGCGGCTTCAAGCGACGCCATGGCTTCACGCCACCCCGCTTCATCGTCAGAGCAATACTGACTCCATCGTCGTCTGGCGCAGCTAATCAGGAAGGAACGCACCCACTGCCGAAGCGGATCTGCATCGGTGCGCATGCTCCAATAGAGGTGCGGCACCCACGGCGGAATCACAATATCTTTTGGTTTCAATGCAGCGAGGGGCAAGCGTTCCGTCAAAATTTCAGCGAGCGGAATGGGATGAATGGTGTATCCGTCAGAATCTAAAAGCGACCATCCGTTGGCCAAAAAGAACGGCGATTGGAGAAACCGCTGCGAAGAAATTTCATGAAACGGCATGATCATGGCGCTCAGTCCCGAAGGCTGACTCACTGTTGGAATCACCATCGGATATTGCGCCAGCTCCTCTGGGCCGACGATGCTGTCAGGCACCTCGCAAAGCGGGTGATCTTTGCGAACCAAAACACAGTGAGGAGCAGCAAGCAGCAGACGCTGACGCAGCGAGGGATATGCAGGCAGATGCGGATCGCAGGCATACATGAAGTCAACCGCACCGGATCCCAATCCGGCAGCTGACTGACTGCCCAAAGGTACGATTTCAATACCCAGCTTCGGCGCGCGCTGATGAAGTTCCTTGAGGAACGGCATGATAAAGACCATGGCCGTGTTGTCGACGGCAGCAATGCGGATGACTTCACTGCTTTCAAGAATATTGAGTGTGGATGCACCGCCTAGAAGTGAATCCAGCGCTTTAAAAACATTTTGCAGGCGCGGCAGCAGCTCCAGAAGCTGGGGAGACGGCACCATCTGCGGGCCATGCCGACTGAAAATTTCGGTTCCGAAAATAGCCCTCGCGTCAGCAAGCAGTCGGGAGGCCTGCGAAACGGAGAGTTTCATCGCTGCTGCAGTCTTCGTGAGGGACTGTGTATTGCTCAGAATGAGGACTAAACGCAGTATGCGCAGATCGATCCGGTCAAGATCGAGATGTGCAGTGTTGGTGGTAGGCATGGTGAATTCTGTGTTTTCTCTTCGGGGTCATCGAAGTCCGGTTCTGATGTACTCCTGTCGTACCGAATGACTTCTCGCAGATTGCTTTATTTGTTTACTTTAATAATATCAAATCTTCTACTTATTTTTATGTGCTTTTTGAAACCCATTTTATAAACATTAAGATTACACAGTGTGAATGAATACCGGCAATTAAAAGTATACCTGTTGCAAGTTAAATACATTTCAATATTTACTTTTGTTTTAGTTTTGATAAACGGGCGTTTCTTTTTATGCGCGTTGACGGGGGGGGGGATAGATATAAATTGCAATGCACTTAAAGCATCCTATTGGAGGTTTACGATGCAGGTGCTTCAATTTAAAACAGTACATCTTGCCGTTATCGGAGCTATAGCTAGTTCTTTTAGTATGGCAGCTGGTAACGTTAACGCAGAGCCATTGTTAACCTACGAGTCAAACAAGGTTGTTGACGGCGCACTTTCAGATGCTAATGTTGGAAAACAAGGCTTTTTATCTCCGAATAAAGCGGCCGAAACTTACACAGGTAAGAATCCCACAGCCGATACTCTGTCTTTCGTCAATACAAAAAAAGGAACGAACTCGCTGGTTTTCCTTACAGGTGAAGGCAGTTCATTAACGGTCAGCAAACTCAGCGAGCTCAATTTTTCAACAGAAGAAAGGCTTTACGGGGAAGCTGGCGACGACGCTAATAATGTTGCCATTTTAGTAAGCTCTAAAGGTGCTTTTTCTGTGGCCGACGTTCAGCATGTCAATTTCGGCACCCAGAATAAGCGTTTCCAGGGAGATCAGGCCATTAACTCCTGGGACGGCGGCAAACTCGACTTCAGCGGGATCAAAACACTTGCTTTTTATACGGATGGCGGTCAAGCCATTAACATGCAGTCCACTTCAAGTCTGAGCATCAAGGAAGTTGGCACGCTGATACTGGACAACTATCGATCGCAGGAAGGGGATCCGGAACGGATTTATTCTGCTATTCAATTGATGGTCATGGCAGGTGACAATAATGATGCTCCGGCTGACCAACCTACGATTGATGTTGATGTCGGCAATCTGGTTATTAAAGCCGACTCAAAGTACACTCAATCAGCCGGCATTTCAGTTACAGATCAAACAACGGATTATCAGGGAACGTCATCTATCAAGGGATCGTTTGCTGCTAAGAACATTTCGATCGATGGCGGTACTTACGGTATTCGTTCCAATCGTTCTACTGAGAATTCCCGCGATTCTGTTTTAGACGTCACTGCCGAAAATTCACTTATCGTCAACGGCGGTAAGAATGCTGTATGGCTGCATAATGAAGCAGGCAACGGAATTACTTTCAACGCTGAAGCTGCAAATGCCACATTTACGGGCGGCGAAGAAGGTGTTCTCAGTAAAAACAGCACAGCAACCATTAAGGCTGACAGTCTGACCGTCTCCGGCGATAAAAGCGCACTCAATTTTGACAAAGAAAGCTCTCTGACGCTGGCAAACAAAACTGACTCACAAACCGCCAACACTATCTTGAACGGCAATGTCACCATCGCCGGAAGTGCTACATTTACGAATCAGGATATCCATCAGACTGCCGGCACTTTCCATGTCGACACTCTGGATGCCTCCAATTCAAAACTTACCTTCAATACCACTGAAAAAGATGGCGTAAAGGTTGAAAAGCTGACGGGCGATCTCAAGCTCGAAGCCGGCGCTTCCGTCACCGAAAAGCTGGGTTCAGCGGAGAAAGTTGCAGAGGAGCTTAAAACGATCATCGGCGGCAACGCTGCCGACAAGCTCAAAGATAACTTTGTCGGCGGCGAGGCCAGCGACATGACGGGAGCCTGGACATACGATGCCGCTACGGGTGACGTTTCCTATCAGGGTTCACGTCTGTCGCCGACTTTGACCGCAGTGACCCATGCCAATGCCGCGAATCTTGCTCAGTGGCGCTATGAAGTCAATCACTTGAGCGAACGCCTCGGCGACGTGCGAAGCCAAAACGGTGCACTGGGTGCTTGGGCTCGTATCTACGGTACGGACGCCAAGGTTTCTGACTCCGTTTCCACGAAGTTCATCAACAACACGATTCAGGTGGGCGGTGATGCCAAGGTGGGAGACACCTGGATTGTCGGCGCCGCTTTTGGCTACACCGACAATTCAACGGACTTTTCGAACGGCAGCGCTGACAGTGACGGCTACACCCTTTCCGTCTACGGCACGGCAGTTCTTCCCACCGGCAGCTATCTCGATTTGATCGGCCGAGTTGGTCGGATCAGCACCGATATTGATGTTTCAACCGTCACGCCGTTCAAGGCATCCTATGACAACACGACGGTTGGCTTGTCCGCGGAGGTTGGTCACCGCTTTGACCTTTCGCAGATCTTCTATGTCACGCCGCAGGCTGAGCTCGCCTACGGCCGTGTATTCGGCGACGACTACACTGGCAGCAACGGCATGAAGGTTTCTCAGGACGATTTCGATACGTTGATTGCCCGCATTGGCTTCCAGGCCGGCGCGAACTTCGCTGATAACCGCGGATCGATCTATCTGACGGCTTCGGTCAACCACGACTTCTTGGGCGACACAGAAGCCACCGCTTCGAAAGCAGGCGCACAGGATCAGAAGCTCAAGGAAGACCTGGGCGGCACTTGGTTCTCGTATGGGATCGGCGCGCAGTTCAACACGACGAACAACCTCTCCTTCTACGGGTCGCTCACGCGTGCCAACGGGTCTGATTATCAGGAGGACTATCACTACTCCGTCGGCGCACGTTACGTGTTCTGATGAAGCGGCCTATCAGGCTTGTGATTTTTGAAATCTTTTAGATTTCAGTTTAAGCGCCTTCAGTCGATGCGGCTGAAGGCGCTTTTGCTCTCAGTCTGAACGCTGCGGCTAATCCGTAAAGGGCAATGTATCTGGGGAGCTTGCTGGTGAAGTTTTTTTGAATATCACAGTGTTCAAAATTCACTCTTAATGAAATTGAGAGAAGAACATCCTTAATGCGCAGATCTTCTGTATGCATCTGTCTTGGAAGGTCGAAAACCGCGTGACAATGCCCCAGTTCAGAAGCATCTTCCATGTAATCTGCTTCGTTACCATACATTTGACATCGTCATCTTGGTGACAGCAATGCGTGATGCTTCACCTTGAGCATGTCAATGAATGTGCGAGCACACTTAGAGAGATAGAGTTTTCTGCTCCATGCAGCAACGACGCGGTTTCTTGGAAATTCATGCTGCAGACTTAAGAATGCCGTTCCCTTCGGTACTGGCTGATAGGCAACCAATGTGTCGGGAACTAATCCGCACCCTACTCCCTTGCCGACTAACTCCAGTACTGAAGAAACAGCGTTGGTTTGTGCAATCACGTGTGGGGCTACATGGTGCTTTGCACAAAGTTGGTAGAAGCCATCGTGAAATTTAGGTCCTCGTTTCAAAAGAATAAATTTATCCTGAGCAAAATCTGAAAAGTTTGCTGGCGGATAGTCTTCAGCTCCTGCGGTTCTGACTCCCCTATCTGCAAGCGGATGACCCGGATGGAGCGCTATAAGGATGTTCTCGTCGGCAAGCGGTTCATAATCCATTTCCGCCGTTAACAGTGACTCTAGTGTGAGCGAAAAGTCCACTTCTCCCCGAAGCAATTTTTCGTCTGTTGCTGTCATAGGACCTTCTATGAGTTCTACTTCTACATTGGGGTAAAGATGCGCGAACTCGCCGAGTACATCTCCTAGAACCGAAACAGTTCGGCAGACATTGGTGCCGATTTTGAGACTGCCTATGAGCGTTTTTGCATCATCGGCAAAATATTGATTCCTGCGCCGTCGAAGATCTTCTATAGCCTCCTCTACTTCGAGCCAATAGCGGCCCTGTTCCGTGAAAGTGACTGGACGTACGGCGCGGTTAAGAAGCGTAGCGCCACATTCACGCTCGATCTTTGCAACAAACTGCGAGATGGCTGACTGCGTGAGATGAAGTTTCTCGGCCGCCTTCTGAAAACTGCCTGTGTCTGCTATGGCTCGAATGTACTCAATATCGTGACGTCGTTCATTTTTAATCAATCTATTAGTCATTACTTATTTTAGATAAGAAATAATTCATTAGACGATTAAATTATAAGTTGTTAGCCTGCATTCCGTCCATTTTTATAACTAATCATTTATGGATGGGAATTAATCATGGAAACACTCATGCTGACGCTTCTCGCGGGTGTCTGCTTTCTTATTTGGCGTCGTCCCTCTGCAGAAATTTGGGCTTGGCGGCTCTTCGTAACAGCAAGTCTTCTATGTTTTGCGCACTTCATGATCAACGGTGTCTCCTACTGGGTGCCGTTGGGCAATATTTAAGGAGACGGATATGTTCGATCGATTCTTTCTAAGCGAACGCAGTCTCAAACTCACACTGACTACCGGCGCATTACTCATTCTGGGTATACCTGTCGGCATCGCTGTTTTTGTGCTCGGCTATTTCATCGGTGAAAATCCTTGCATTATGTGCTGGGATGAGCGTGCAGGCATGATCTTCATTGGCTTGCTGATGTTTTTTATGCTTCGTTGGGGCATGAAGACAAAATACCTTGTCGCATACGCTATTTGGAGCTTCTTCGGTCTCTACATGGCTGCACGCCACTGCGGAAATCTAGTTTGGCGCGATCTTGGTCAGGGTTTCGGTAATGCAATTTTTGGTGCGCATACGTACGCCTGGGCGCTCTTTGTCTATTGGGTTGCAGTACTTTCTTTAGGACTCATTTTTCTCTTTATTCGTAAAGGTTCTGTTGCTGCAAAAGACTTGTCGGAAGGTGTAAAAGCATCTAAGCCTTTTAGCAGTTATACAAATGCAGTTATTGCACTCTCATTTGTCGTGATCATTGCTAATGTTTTTCAGGCATTAATTGAAATCGGTTTACCGCCCTTTACGGCAATCGGCCGTCCCGCGCGTCTAACGCTTGATATACCCAAGGCAGTAAAAGCGTGGAATTACAGCAGCTTCTGGGGCAAGATCGGCAAGGTTCCAGCGCTTCGTGGACCATGGGATATTGAAAAACCTTATCTAGCGGGTGTTAATGAAAAAGTTTCGATGGCCTTTGATAAGGATGTTTCGAAAGGCCCTGTTGTACCTTCTAAGGATGAAATCCGTCTTCTTGCGACATACAAGCTTCCTTTCAAGCCGGAAGGATTCTTTGGCCGCGGTGTGACGACCGGAATTGCCTTCAATGAAACACTCAATCGCTTTGGCTTCGTCACGAGCAACGCCGGTCTCTATTGGACAGATGCCAATTTCAAGACAGTGACCGACCACGCCGTACTTGATTACCCTAACGGTAATGACTTAGTCAAAACAACTGACGCGGTTTTTGCAGGTGAAAAACTCATTGGTCTTGCGTACAACAAAACAATTTATGCTGCTGAACTTAAAAGTACAGACAGTATTGATCCGTGGATGCAGTGGCGCATCTTCCGTGAAGCCACACCTAACGTTGCTCCTGTCTGGGGTGTCAATCGTCCGTGGCTAAGTTCTTCACGTGCCCATCTGAGTTATGTGACTGCAGCAGCCTATGACAGAACTGCCGACGAACTTCACCTCATTGCTGTCCCCAATAACTACAATCCGAATTCAATTCTCCTCACCTTTGATATGAAAGACATGACAGTGGTCTCAGAACGCAATTTGAGGCCTGCTGAAGGAGCCGCAAACCAAACGCAGGAGCAGCTGTCGGCCTACTACATCACTGGTGCGGTATTGTGGAAAGGAAAGCTGATTGCAGTATCAAAGAACCATCACTCCCTTCTCGTTATCAATCCTGATACGGCAAAAATTGAAAAAGCTATTGCACTCCCGAACGAACTACATGATCCCCACTCACTTACCGTAGCCAACGGACGTTTTTTTGTCCTTGACCGCATTGACGATCTGGATGTAGTCCGAGAATTCGAGATGTTGTCACTTTAGTTAAAAGTCAAACTGCATGAATGCCGCTCGAGTTGATTGCAACGGAAGCGGCATTTTTTCAAGGTACACACGACAATATATCGATGAAGGAATGCAATAGTGAATGCACACGAATTAGATGTAGGGTTCAAAGGCTGGAAGAAAACTGGAGTCACACAGCAACCAATTTGTTGGGAGGACACTTAGTCAGCGCCACAGGTTTCACTGTTTCGTTAGAGGAATGCTGCGAAAAGAACTACCGCGTCATTTGATGCGATTAACGGAGGAGTCTTTACCATGACTTCAGTGTTTGTTACGTGTTCAAACGGCCTGTAGGCTTGTGATGATTGAAGTTTCAGTTTCAAGCGCCTTCAGTCGATGCGGCTGAGGGCGCTTTTGCTCTCAGTCTGAACGCTGCGGCTAATCCGTAAAGGGCAATGCTTCTGGGGAGCTTGCGAGCGAATGCGCATGCTTAGCCGTCAGCATCTTTTGATGGCGGAAATAGAGCCAGGTGAGTGCTACGGTCGTCACGGCCCAGCTGATGGGATAAACGATCATGAGCGTATCAAACGTCGGATCTGCGGCGAAAACCGTATAGACCCAGACGATGCGGATCGAGCAGATGCAAAAGAGCGTCACCATCGCAGGCGGCATGGAATAGCCGTAGCCGCGCATTGCATCCGAAACGGTTTCCATCACCACGCTGATGGGTTCGGCCAGCACGACGAGGAGAATGCGTGTAATGGCAATTTCCATCACGGCTTCACTGTGCGTAAAGAGGCCGAGGATGCTTCGTTCGAAAATGAGCACAACCGCGATCATCATCACGGAAGCACAGAAATTGAGCCCCATTGACACCCAGGTAGCCCGTCTGCATCGCGCCAGATTACCCGCGCCGTAGTTCTGACTCACGAAGGTGGTTGCCGCCAGACCGAACGCATTGATAAAGCAGTACACATTGATCTCAATCGTGAATGCGGCTACTGAGCCCGCCATCACGTCCGCTCCCAGGCTGTTGATAGCCGCCTGAATGATGAGGTTGGAGAACGAAAAGACCGCCCCCTGAACGCCTGCGGGCCAACCGATGCGGATGATCGAACGCAGCGACACGGCGTCTGGCTTCAGAAGCCGGCGAAGTTCAAGTTTGAGCGGTCCCGTCATGCGGCATTCGCGCCAGAAAAGAATCCCCGCGGCAAGTGCATTGGCGAGAACGGTGGCAAAGGCCACGCCCCCAGTGCCCATGTCGCAGACCAACACAAAAAAGAGATTGCCGGCGATATTGAAAATCGTGGCAAAGCAGAGCGCCCAAAGCGGCGTTTGCGTATCCCCTTGACTGCGATAAACAGCGGCCAAAAAGTTGTAGACCGCAATGAAGGGCATGCCCAGCAGGTAGACCCGCAGGTAAAGTTCAGAATCGGCCTGCACCGACTCGGGCACTTCAAGGCAGGCGATGATCCAGTCCGCCCCGATTTCGCCCGCGATTGCCATGACCACGCCGAAGACAACCGCCACATAAAAAGCCGTGTGAACGCCCCTGCTCGCCCGCTCTTCATCGCGCATGCCTAAGGCTTGAGCGACCACCACATTTGCGCCGAGCGCGAGTCCCATACAGAGACTCACGATTAATCCGATGATCGGGACGTTGTTGCCTACGGCCGCCATGGCCTCGTCTGATACAAAGTGCCCGAGTACGGCGACGTCGGCGGCGTTGTAGAGCTGCTGGAGCACGCCGGTAAAGGCGAGCGGCAGCGCAAAGAGGATCATCTTGTCCCAGATGGATCCGCTGAGCATGTCTAATTTGCGAGTTCTGCTCATAAGCGAAAGATAAGAGCGCAAAAGAAAGCAAGCGCCCTGCTGACGGCGGATTCAGCAGGGCGGCTGCGAAAGGACTTATTTTAAAGGGAGCTCGGTATCTTTCGGTATCCGCAAAAGATCTCAGCTCCCCCTATTCCAGTGCTCTGTCGGACGATTGAGTTGGACCTGAAGTTCTTCCGGATCTTGCCCGAAATTCGTGAAGGCCCTTGTGCATTCATTAAAAATCGTAATGACGCGATTGAGGGGTGCAGTATCGGCGGATCCAAAAGGATTGTCCGATGCAGTCCTTCGAGGCAGCCGAGCTTCGCGGGAAAGTTCGCACGAAGCTCGGATTCCTTCAAGTTTCACGCGTAGCGAATGAGCGAGAGAAGAAGGACAGCGGCGAACCCCGAAAGGAGCGGCACGCAGGTGCGCTTTACCACCATGAGCGGGTTCACCTTCACCACGGCAGCAACGATGATCACTACGGCAGCTACGGGCGAAGCCGCGCGGATGACGTTGGAGGTGAGCTGCATGGGGAGTGCAACCATAATCGGATCGATACCCGCTTTGTCGGCGATTTGCGGAATGAGTTCAATGAAGGAATAGAAAACCGCGTTGCCCGAGCCGCTCACGAATGTGATGAGTGCGGTGATGCCGGAAAAAACGAGCATCAGGCCGGCGCCGGCATTTTCTACGCCCGTGACCAGACCAGAGATGGCATCGATGAGTCCCATGGCCTTCAAGCCAGCCACCATCGTCGAGGCTGCGACGATGAGCACCACCACTTTCGAGAAGCCGTCGCCCATGCCGTTGAAAAAAGTCGACACGTCCTTCATAGCGGCTTTGACGTCGCGGCGGCGGATGGTTTCCGCAATGAAGGCGAGCGCAAAGGAAAAGAGCGTGATTTCAACGAGCCCGACCTTCGCGTGCTTGAAGCAGGCCCAGAAGAAGATCGTGAGTCCGAGCGGCAGCACGGGGAAAACGGCGTACCACGCGGGCGCGTCGGCATTGACTTGGCGGAGTTCCGACTCATCTACCGCAGCATTGATTTCGCCTTCGGTGCGGTCGAGGTGCTTTTGCCAGAAATAATGCACGATGCCCATCACGATGATCGCCGGAATGGAGATGACGGCGTGATGGTAAAAGACATAGTCGACCACATGATCAAAGCCGAGCACACGGGCTGCGACCACATTGTCTCCGCCCAAAGGCGTCGGCACAATGGTTGCCGTTGTGGCAATGACGCCGGCAGCGGTGAGCGGCGTCATCTTGGCGGCTTTAAGCACCGGATAGAGCGTTGCCATCAGAATCACGGCAAGCGACGCAGCGCTCGGGATGATGATGGAGAGGAGCGTCCCCAGCCAGAAAACCAAAGGCACCAGAATGTAGGGAGATTTCACGGCAGCGAGCGGGCGGCTCAGGAGTTCAATCACCTTGTCGTTGGCGCCGATTTTGGACATGTAGGCAGCAAAGCCGAAAAGCGTCAGGATGATGAGACCCGCGTTGGCGTACTGCTTGATGAAAAGATCCTTGACGGCCTTGAAGGGATCCGCCCAGGCGAGTCCGGAGGCATCTTTGCCCGTCAAAACGTCACTCCCCATGATGAGCGCGGCGTACATCAAGAGGAAGCCGGCCGCAAAGAGCACGACTTTGGCATCGTAGTTTTTGGCAATCGCCCAGCCGGCGAGCACGAGGATGAGAATGGCGAAAATAGTGGCGAACATGACGGCGTTCGGGCAGTACGTTGGAGGAATCGTGCCGGGCGGGGTCAAGAGCGCTCCGCGCACGACGAAAAAAGGAAAGCGGCGATTCTCTCGCAAATTGACTTGAGTCTCAAGTGCGGAGAAATCATGAAGCGCGTAATCGTTTACCCGAGGCCTTGACCAAACGGAAACGTTCGTCTATAGATTGTCCCTCCCAACACTTAAAAGAATGACCCGTATGCGCAGCACCAACCCCGGCTTTGTCCCAGACTCCCCCTTCACCCGCGAACTCACCGCCAAGCAGCTCGCCTTTTTTTCCGCTTTTCCAAAGGCTGAACTTCACTGTCATCTTCTCGGCACGACGAGCCGGGAAACCTTCATTGACCTTGTCCGCGATTCCGACGCTCCGATTTCCATGGCTGAAATCGAAGGCTTTTACACCCGCGGTGAAAAGCCCGTGGGGGTGCTGCGCATCTTCCGCGCACTGGAATCGTCGATCCTGAAGAAACCCGAATATTTAAAGCGCATTACGCTCGAGCACCTTGAACGCACGGCGGCTCAGAGCGTGCGCTACATCGAGCTCTTCTGGAACTGGACCGGCCTCAAGCACTTCATGACCTATGCCGAAGGTCAGGACGCCATTGTGGCCGGCCTGATCGAAGGCGAAGAAAAATACGGCATTGTCGGCCGCCTCGTGCCGTCGATTGACCGCGAAGCGCTCCCGGAAGATGCTGTTGAACTGGTGCGTGAAATGGCCGCTCACCGCTCTCCCTGGGTCATCGGTCTGGGGATCGACTACCGCGAAACACTCCACGAACCCGAAAATTTCTGGAAGGCCTATCGACTGGCACGCGATGCCGGCTTTAAATTGACCGCTCATGCGGGCGAATTCGGCGAACACTGGCGCAATGTGGAAACCGCCATGGATCTCCTCGAGTGTGAGCGAATCGACCACGGCTACACGATCACAGACAATCCGGAGCTCGCAGAGCGCGCTGCGGATCAGGGCATCCCCTTTGCCGTGGTGCCGACCAATTCCTACTATCTGCGCACTTTCACGGATGAAGAATGGGCGGTGAAGCACCCGATCCGCCGCATGGTTGAGCTCGGTCTCAAGGTCTTTCCCAACAGCGATGACCCGACGATGCACCATATCTCCATTTCCGAGAGCTGGCTTTTGATGATGAATTGGCTGGGATTTTCGCTTGCTGATCTGCGCGGATTCTTAGTGAACAGCATTGATGCTGCTTGGGTTGACGATGAGACGAAGATCGTCTGGCGTCAATTGTGGCTCCCTGAATTTGACCGTTTGGCCCGCGAAGCGTTTGGTGCGGAGTGCCTGCCCTAAGCTTGATACGAGTGTGCTCCGATTGCGTTTCCTGCACAAATGCATAGCGCAATTGATGCGCCCCCGCGCTCAGCGTCTCCCTGCTCTAGACAGGCTTTAGGAAATAGGGGGGCTTACGTAAAATACGCTCCCCGAAATGCTGCGGCGATTCGCATGAGCCGTCACGCGCATAGACGACGTTTCGCCAAATGCCGCTGTAGCCGTGCTGCAATGCACCATGAAGTGATAAATGCTGAGGCTCAGTTCCAGCCGTGAAATCTTTAGGAGCCGATGAGAGCTATTGCCTGAGACGCGGTTTGGTAATCCCCGTTTTGGGGCTTATCTAATTTGTTTTTCCGCCTATTGTTCGCCATTCCAATGAACTCGGGCCTCCAATTCAATAGCTCACTGATTCAGACAAAGGTTTAATCAAATAAGCATCGATTTTTGATTGCATAGCGCACAGGTTTTTTTTGCTTTTCTAGCGTCCCCTCTTCTACCATTCGCTGTAACCAAGCCCTAGTCTGTGTATTTGATACTTCCAGAGCATTTGCCACCTCAGACTCACTCATTGGCGTAATCAATACTTGTTGAATTGCTGTTCGCACGGCAGCGAACAGCGATTCAGCAGGAGTAAATTCCGGTTGAGCAGATGCCTTGGGATCGCCCAGCGGCTCTATGGTCACTGGTTTAACTGGCAACAGTTCTTCCGATGACGGCACATCGGAAATAACATCAATCATTGCTGATGTCTGGCTTCTGGCCTGAAACGCTGGCGCAGCATCGCGCGGCACTGGCGTCGTTGGCTTGATATCAGCCGACGTTGGCTCTTCGTTTGATAACAACGCAAAACTAGTCTGTTGGGGTGCCGTCGACGTTGGTAACGTCACGTCGAACACATCCTCAAACGAATCAACGTCTTGCGGGTTCGGCCAAGGAAGTGCTCCCTTCCTTCGTAAACCATCCAATCCGGCGGAGGATTCGCCCGTCGATCGAATGAAGACAGGAACGAACTTAAGTTTGTCGAGCTGCTCGACTGCTCCCGCCCAAGTGCCTCCTTTGTTGAGATCGGAGCTGACTACCAGTGAGGTGTCTGCCAAGGCATAAATCAGCTTGTTCCGCTGCATAGCGTTACCAACATTGAATCCGGCACTCGGGTCATAGGGAGAAATCAGCACCAGTTGTCCCTTGAGCAGCAGGTTACGGTGCTCACGGTCCATGGTGGTCTTTTCCAGCTTGTCCGCCAACACGCCACAAACTTTTCCACCACTCTCGAGTGCTCCTCGCATGGCGGCCTGATCGATACCCCTGGCACCACCAGAGACGAGCGTTCTACCTGCCCGAGCAGCAAGCCGGCCAACTGCCATTGTGTAGTCGATGAGGGCGTCGTCCACATGGCGCGATCCAACGACGGCAAGCCCACCGGTTTTGAGCAAAGCCATGTCGCCACAGCCGTAGAGCACGGCTGGCGCATCTTCACGCAGGCGCGCCTTCAGACGACGTGGATACTCGGCATCGGCGCGACTAACTACCCAGATGGCGCGTGCCTGCCACCGCTCAACCACCTGACTCAGTAGAAACCCACGTCCCAGCAATTTCTGCAGGCGGTTCTCATCAATCACCGATTGGCACGCATGCAGGATCTCCGCTCCATCCGGCGAGAGGAGATCCGCAGGCTGATGATGAATCTCGCGCAAATGACGTGCGAGACGTTTGTATTCACCAGGCGAGAGAAGATCCGCTGACGCAGTACGTCGCCCGGCAATAAGCGGCGCAGTCAGCAACAAGATCGCCTGGGTGTTGAGTGAGAGGGCCGGCATCATTCGTCGTGGCCCGTCACTGAAAGGACCATAGGCCAAACCGCGCCAGCGCCGTTTTTGCGCAGTAGCCATGCAGACACTGTTAACGTCCAACGCGAATCGACCATGTCATCCACTAAGAGGACTGGTCCGGGAGGAATGGTCTTACAGTTAAGTTCGAGCGAGCCATCAAGATTGCGCGCCTGTTGCACACTGTTTGCCATCGTTTTCTGTTCGGGCCTTGCGTCTGTTTTTGCGATGACCTTATGAAAGGGTAGACTCAGCGCAGCAGCCAAGCGTTGCGCAAAATTCGGCACCAAATCGGGATGTCGGAGCGAAGGAACGCAGGTCACCCAGGTCGGACTGGGCTGCGGATTCCAGTCATTGATCATCTTCACACACGCAGCAACGAGATCATCAGAAAAGTGACCGTCGTGGTATTTACCCTGTCGCACCAAGCCACCCCAGCCGGCATCGCCCCAAACGCATAGCGCCTTGCCGGTCTCTGCCTGATGACCAATGTCAATGTTACTGTTACCTTTGACGCCGTACTGGGGCATTCCACCCACGGGCCACTTCTTGCGCGGCTCGATAGGCAAGCTGGTTCGACGGAGAAATTCGACGGCGGCTTTAACCAGTTCACTATCCACTGTTGTAGGCAGCGATGGCAAGGCAGGCTTGGAGACAACACTAGGGTCCCCGTCGAGTGCGCCGATCAGGTACGCCATGTGCTTACCATACGGCAGACTGACATACTCCCGCATCTGTTGGCCCTCATCTCGCCGAAGTGCAGTAAGTCGTTCCGCTCGATTCCAGAACGCTTCACTCAACGTTGCTGCCGTGAGCTGCCACTTGCTGCCTTGCTTTGCGATGGGCGCGGGCGATTCGAGAGAAAGCAGTTGAATTGTTTTTTTGACACGCTCTTGGCTCAGATTGACTTGTGTCAGCAGCTCGGGGATAGACAGCCCGTTGGGTTCTGCTTCAAGTGCTTTCAAGACGGCGTCAACTTCTTGTCGAGTCGGAAAGGCACTCTGGATAAACCAATCATTGATGTCAGACTCCTCTTGACCGCTGAGGAGTACTCCATAGGCGGAATCCAGTGCACGTCCCGCGCGACCTACCTGCTGGTAGTAGGTGACGACCGATCCCGGCATTTGGTAGTGGATGACAAATGCAAGATCGGGCTTGTCATAACCCATGCCAAGTGCCGGTGTGGCAACCAACGCTTTTACCTGGTTGTTGAGCAGCGCCTGTTCAAGCTGTTCTCGGGGATTCTCGGACTCACTGGTGTAGGCTTCCACGTTAAAACCTTGGGTCTTCAACCATTGCGTCACTTGATTAGCATCACGAACCGTCAGCGTGTAGATGATGCCATGACCCTGTAACGTGGCCAGTTGCTCTGCCAACCAGGCAAGACGTTCGGCTTGACTTGGTAAACGTATCGTTTGCAGCGAAAGCGAGGGTCGATTCAAGTCACCGCGCGAGACGTCCAGTTTCGGACCCAGCACGTCAGCAAGATCCTCCATCACGCGGTTATTCGCAGTTGCAGTAGTCGCTAGCAAGCGTAGGTTTGGCGGCAGCGTTTTAACAATCCGCTCCAACAGGCGATAGTGAGGGCGAAAGTCGTGGCCCCAGTCAGAAATGCAATGTGCCTCGTCGATGACCAGCAACGAAATTTGTGCAGCTATTCCGGCCAGAACCTGCGTCCGAAAGTGCTCGTTCGCCAGGCGTTCTGGCGAAACCAAGAGAATGTCAATCTCTCCCCTTGTCAGCCTGCTCTCGACCGCCGTCCAGTCGTTCATGTTGTCGGAGTTGATAGTGGCGGCGCGAACCCCCATCCGCTCTGCCGCTGCGATCTGGTTTCGCATCAGTGCCAGCAAAGGCGAGATCAATAACGCAGGGCCGGCTCCAGCTTCGCGCAGCAACTTGGTCGCGATGAAATAGACAAAGCTCTTACCCCACCCGGTCTTCTGCACGACCAGCAAGCGGCTTTCCCCGTCGATAATGCGACGAATGGCATCTTCTTGGCCATCGCGAAAAGTGGCATCGGCGCATCCGGAGCCAAGCCGGAGTAGTTCCAGCGCTCGTTTTGGATCATAGATCATGTCTATTTTTCTCCCCGTCCACATGTGAGCATAAAATTCTTTTTATATGAGGTCGTGCATTTCATTATAGAGATGCATGAGTTTGGGCTAGATGAAACTGTCAGATTGATATCGTGTGGGAATCGCTCATATTCAGTCCTATGTTTTCTCGGCTATCTTGACTCGGTGGCAATCCAGCGATTCAACGCAGTGCAGCGAAACCGTCAGGTGTTGACCAACTTAAATCCCGGTATTCCTCTCCCTACTGGGCCGGCCGGTACACAGTTTTTCCAGCCTTGAGGTAGACAGCCACTTCATCTATCGTGAATATCTCACTGATAGGTTGGTGCATGACATGTAGCTAGCTTGGCGTCCCGCGACGAAGTCTTCTCAAGTTTGGACGAGTTTACCATTTCAACCAAAAGATTGAAGCAATAAGCATCTCAACGGCAGACTGACCAAGCCGTAGAAGGATTACGCAAAGCGATAGCCAGTGCTTCTGTTCTGAGGGGAAATTTCAATTCCCTATACCAATTGAGCACTAACGCGGAAGAACGTTGAACAAGGCGATGTAATCCGTTCTTGGGTGCTTGCGTGAGGCGATCTCGGGTGTCCCGGCCGAGTCAGTTTAACGATGCAGGAATCATTCTCGACCGAGGTTGTTAGCCAGTATTGTCATCCAGATGTTTGTCGGTGCCCGGGCAAAGCCAACGATCCGTACGAAAGAGCCCCAGTTGATTAGGTTGAACACAGTGAACATCGAGGAGACTCATTGGTTGTGAAAGTCTCCCCAATCTCGTCACTGCGGCCGCCCCGCCCATGAAGCGATGGGACACTTACGCAGCCTCAATGATTCGCCGAATGAAATTTTCTGGACTAAGTAGTAACGACGGCAAACACTTCGCCCTGCTCGTTCAACGGGATTAATACAGTACAGAGGGCAATCTTTTGATTAGAGTCATCGCCGGCTGCATGCTGGGGGTGGAGTTGGAGGAATCCTAAAAGCAGTTGAGACCGAACTACCTGTCTGGCAATCTTTGGGAGTTTCCGTTGCCGCAGATGCTGTTCGCGTCACCTTCTTTACTGAATGTCGGGTTACAGAGCCGAGGGATGACGCATCGTAAGCCAAGCGGAGCTCCGTTGAAGTCTGAGAGTTCAAGCGCTTATCTGACCCAGCCTATCAGTGCTCCGCTTCAGCCGCCGCGGCTTCAGCCTGAGCCGCAGGGCTCTCGTCAATACGTCCTTGATAGAGCGGAATGATCCGCTGGTTGGAGCTCCCGCGCCAGGCGCCCTGCTTGGCGAGGTGAAGCTTTTGCACATAAGCGCCGTCAACGAGCCGATCAATGTAGGGCAAAAGCCTGCTTTTTTCCACGTGCTTAAAGGTCCGTCCGGTCCACGCCCAGACGGTTTTCTCTGGGAACCGTTCCTTGATGCGCTCGAGGAGCCCGGCCAAAACCGCTTCGTGCTCGGGCTCAAACGGGTCGCCGCCCAACAGCGAAAAACCGGCAATCCATTTTGAATCCAGCGCCTCCATGATCTGCGCTTCCGTTTCCGCCGTGAACGGGCGTCCAGCCGTAAAAGACCAGCTTTCCTGATTGAAACACCCCTTGCAGTGAAGCGTGCAGCCGGAAACAAACAGCGAAACGCGCACGCCGGGGCCATTGGCGGTGTCGTAGGCGGATAGACCGATGTAGTTCATGACGAAAAAAATAAATAAATCGGGGGAGCTCAGCCGGAACTCCCCCGAGGAACCTTAAAGACCGCTGCTGCGGTCTTTAAAGGTTTTACATGCTCTTGCGGTTGTGGATCTCAGCCATTTTCCCTTCGTTCATGCGGGAAACGCCGTTCACGTTGCTGTAGCCGAGGTAGCCGCAGACGCGTGAGATCACGGAGAGGTTTGAGCTCCCGCACTTGGGGCAGCGCATGAGCACATTGGTGCTGTGTGTGCCGCAGTCGCCGCAGTAAGCACTGTCAAAATTCACGCCTTGGTAGAAGCCGAGCTCCATGCCGCGCTCGATGACGGCCTTCACCGCATCCGTGTTCTCGGGATTGTCGAGACGCACGTACTGAATGTGGCCGCCTTCGCATAGGTGAAAGTCCTTGAACTCGTGGTCCTGCTTCTCAAAGGGCGTGATTTCTTCGGTCACGTTCACATGGAAGGAGTTCGTGAAGTATTCAGGACTGTAGTGCGGCGTATGGCGGAAGACATTGTCAATGCCCTGCTTGGCGCAGAAGGCGTCGTACTGCTTAGCCTGCGTCGCGCAGAGGCTTTCGGCGGGCGTGCCGTAGATCGCATAGAGCCACCCGTCTTCCTTCTTGAAGACGTTGATGCGCGCCTGCAGATGACGGAGCACTTCTTCGGAGAAAGCGCCGCCCTCTTCGAGCAGACGCTTGCCCGTCCAGAGGAAGGTGGCCTCATCGAGCGCCGTGATGCCAAAGGACGCCGTCATGTAGCGGACCAGGTCGCCCACTTCATCGTCGGGATCCTTCGTGCCTTCATAGAAGCCCCCCTGCGTGAAAGCGAGCGGGTTCGAAGAGCACTTCTGGCGGCGGATGATGTCGTAGCGCTTCTTGAAAAATTCGCGAATCACTTCCAGACGCTCATCGAGTTCGGTCCAGAAAGCGGTGCGCCAATTGTCAGGATGTTCGAGCTGCACCAGGCGGATGATGAGCGGAATATTGAGGCTCACTGCGCCGATGTTGCAGCGGCCGATCGCCACATAGCGGCCCTTTTCGTCATGCCAGGGCGAGAGATAGGCGCGGCAGCCCATCGGGCTCGTAATGACGCCGTGTTCGCGGAAGAGCTTTGAAACCGTGCCGTAGTCCGATGAGAGCGACAGGTAATCCGGATACATGCATTCGGTCGAGGTCTTCACGGCCTCATCGAAGAGTTCGGACGAATACTGGTCGGCTGCAATCTGCGGCGCATCGTACAGATAGACGAGCTTCGGGAAGACCACGGGCTTATGGTGCGGGCCGTGGCCGTTGCGGCGAACCTGCAGCATGACTGTGTTGATCTTCGAGAGCCACTTGCGCTCAAAGGGCGCGTAGTCCTTTAAGTTCCACTGACCAAAGGAAATCGTCGTAAAAGCGAAGTCACCGCGCGAGCACGGGACGGTATTGAGCTTAAGCTCAAGCGACTGGAAGCCCTGCTCAAGCTCGCGGGTGACATCCTTGTCGCTTTGTTCAGCGGCCCGTTCTTCCGAAAGGCCAAGCTCAATGTATTTGTCGTGCGCCGTCTTCCAGCTCTTCAAAACGTAAGGCAGCAGGGCCTTGTCCAATTCCGCGAGCGTAAAGCCGCCGAACTGCTGAGCCGTCGCGACGAGCGTGATGTCGCCCACCACCTGCAGTGCCGACAGAACGGTTTTGGGTTCGGTGTAGCGCACATTGCTCATCTCGAAGCCGCCGCGCAGGATAGAACCGATGTCAAAGAGGCAGCAGTTGATGCATCCGAGGATCATGTCGCGCATGTCATGGATGTAGATGTCGCCGCGGTCGGTGAATTCTTTTTCGCGCCCAGAGAGATAGAACTGGCGATAGAGGCTCTTCGTGAGGAACCCCTTGATGAGCGAACCCTTCGTCGAAACGAGGGACGAATCGAAGTTGGCATTCTCACGGTCGCCGAGACGCAGAACATCATCAGCATCCTGACGCAGCTGCTCGAAGGTCTTCGCGTAGTTGTTCTTGTAGTAGCGGTATTCGGCATAAGACGTCGCAACATCCTTGAAGCCAAAGGTTGCGAGCGTACCGATCACGAGCTCGTGAAGTTCGGCCACGGGCACCTTCTTGCGCGACTGCAGACGTTCAGAAATCGAATTCGCCATGGCGAACATGGTTTCGTCAGGGATCTGCTTGTCGCAGCGGAAGGCTGCCTTCATGATGGCCTCGACGATCTTCTGCGGCTTGAAGTCTTCAAGCGTATTGTCTTTCTTGAGTACCTTGAACATCGCGGATTCCATTCTTTTTATCTCGAGCGCTCGGCCGTCTGATGCGGTCTCTCGAGCGAATTGATCTTTGAGAGAAAAAATGCCGCGACGCGCTGTTTCGGCAGCTGTGCCGACCACCGCTTCTGCCCGCAGCAATCTTTCCTAGAAGTTGGACGGGAAGTGTACAGGTAAAAAGACGCTCAGCTGACGCTTCAATCGATAGCGTTTTTTTATTGAATTGAGAGATGAAATTCGAACTGCTTGAGTCTGCTGAAAGATTGCTGCAAATTATCTCTATATAGGTAGTGCTTCAGAAGTAACGCGCATCCCGTGGAAGTATCATTTCTTAAGAAACACTATATGTAGTTCCATCACTTGGCTATCTCCTACATACTGTCATTGGTACTTTTACCAGATCCGCGGAGTGCGTCCGTCTGCCGAACGTTGATTAGCGGCGGATTTCTGTTGGGATGCGGCTGTCTGCGTCGTCTGCGGCTGCCTAATAAATGGGCACTTGCCGAAAACCAACATCGGTGATGCAAACTCAGCGCCCTTTGTTCGTCATGCATAAAAAATGCAGTCTCAAACGCCGGCATTTTTGGAGTGATTTCGTGACCGGCTGCCTAAAAGACGAGCGCCACTCTCGTGAACACCACCCCCATACCACATTCAAGTTATTGTTTTCTAAGTAAATTAGTTTACTGACGGGTTGACTGAACAAGGGGATCCTGAAGTCTTGACATATTGTGCGAATGAGAACTATTTTCATCTTTTTGGATGCAGCCGAGCTCAACAAGTTCCTGCAGCGTATTTTATGTCCAAGCACAAATCACTATCACCGGCGATGACGCAGCAGCGGCAGCTGCAGCTTCCGCTTGCTGCCGCCCTGCTTTCCGCACTGTCGGGCAGTCTCTGGGCGGAATCGGCCGCATATCAGGAATTGGATCCGGTTGTAGTCACCGCTACGCGTACCGCACAGCCGCTTTCACAGGCGGCCTCATCCATTTCGGTCGTCAAGGCCAAGGACATTGAGGAAACCGTGCCTCAGACCTTTACGGATACACTCCTCGACATTCCGAACGTCGATGTGGAATCGTCTTCCAGCGTTATGTTCAGCCGCATCCGTATTCGCGGTTCCGAGCCCAATCAGATCACCTATCTGGTGGACGGCCTTCGGCAGGACGACACCACAGCCGCCGGCAATCAATTTATCGGCATCTTTATTGATCCGGAACTGCTTAAGCAGGTGGAAGTAAAGCGCGGCGGCGGGAGTTCTCTCTACGGCAACGGCGGCATCGGGGGAACACTTTCTGTGACGACTAAGTCGGCTGCAGATTTTTTGGCCGGTACGGACAAAAACTACGGCGTGAAGGTAAAGACCGGCTACGCCTCTGACACCAAGGAATGGCAGAAAAGCGCATATGCCTTCGGCCGTCATGATATTTGGGACGTACTCGTGGGCGTCAATCGCCGGGATTCGGGCAATGTGAAGAACTCGAGCGGCCGGCGAATCGACAATAATTCGGATGCCGAATACACCTCCGTCATCGCCAAAGTTTCAGCGCTGCCGACGGATGAAATGGCCTTCTCACTCGCCTACAACTTTGATGAAGCCCAAGACGAATGGGGGCGTCAAGACCGCTGGTTCTATAAAAACAAACAGAACCGCATTACCGGCAAATGGGATTTCAACAGCGGACCGCTGCTCAATTTGAGCGCTGCCGTGCAGTATGTCGATTCAACCTTCAGCTTTGACAGCGGCATTAAGAAGGCGCAGAACAATTTTGATTCAATCGGCGGCAATCTGCAGAACACGTTCGAATTTTCGGCTGCCGGACAGCATGCGCTCACTGTGGGCGGCGACATCTATAAAAAATCTCAAAGCGGTGTTGAAGCGGACAATACCGGACATTGGGTCAATGCGCCCAGTCGGCCGGATTCAGATGCTGTCGATGCGGGGCTGTTTATCCAGGATCAGTACGCGATTACCGATTACCTTGCGCTCACGCCCGTGCTTCGCTGGAACTACTATAAGCGCGAATCCAATACCGGACTCGCCTCTGTTTCGGATTCAAAGTTCACGCCGGGTCTGACGCTTACAGTGAAGCCGGCGAAGCCGGTGAGCCTTTGGGCTTCAGTCAATACCGGCTATCGCCCGCCGATCCTCGATGAACTCTATTTTTCGATGGTTTGGCCCGGAACCCATACCGTTGTCGTGCCCAATCCGGATTTAAAGCCCGAGAAGTCGCTCAACTATGAGGCGGGTTCCAGCTTCAAGGCAGACGGCGTCTTCGGCAACGATGACCATCTTTTCGCCAAAGCGGTCTTTTTCTATGACGACGTCAAAGATTTCATAGCGCCCAAGGCTTGGTTTGAGCCTACAACACCGCCCACCGTCTATTACTCGTCGCAAAACGTCGGCCATGTTGTCCGCAAAGGCATTGAGCTCTCGGGCACCTATGCGGCAGGTCAGTTTTCAACATCTGTGAGCTACGGTCTTCTCCATGCTGTCGACAAAGAGACCAACGAGCGCATGAACGGCATTACGCCGCAGTCCGCCAATCTGAAGCTCGCTTATGCGTTCCCCGCTCAGGCGATCAATGTTTGGTATCGAGCTCACTGGAGCAAAGGCGGCGAAAGCAGTGTGGAGGACCGTGCGACCGGAAAAAATCTGCATTTCTCAAGCTTCCTCACACACTCGCTCGGTGCGGAATGGTCCCCAAAGGTCGCCGACCTGGCTAACCTGCAGGCCGGCATCGCCGTGGTAAACCTTTTTGACAAGGAATACCGGATGCTGAACGGCTCCTACGGCAGCGGCCGCGGGGTCCGTCTGTGGCTCTCGGCGCAGTTCTAAGCACATTCCATTGCGCGATCGACTCCTCGGATGAGCAAAGCCATGCTCCGCTTCCTCCGATGCCTCCGATGAGCCGATCGCCCCTTAACGGTTCCTGCCGCATGCCGCACATCGGCGCGGACTTTGCGGCAGAGCTGTTTGGCATTAACCTCTATTAATTCGCTGACATGCGGACACCCATAGCGCCCAATGGCCTGCACCGCCTGATCGCTGCCCGTCTTTTCAGCCGTACTCAATGGCGAATCTGGGCGCTGGCTGCTCTTGTGCTTGCCGCCTATGCAGTCAACATTAAGCTGGCTGTTCTCTACAACGATTGGAACGGCCGGTTCTTCAATGCGCTCCAGGCGGTGAATAAAGCAGCGATCTTTCGCGAACTCTTTTATTTCATCGGTCTGGCTGCGGCCATCATCATCCTTTTAGTCTGGGCGGGCTACATCAAAGATCGGCTGATGCTTGCGCTGCGCCGCGACCTGACCGAAGTTTTCTTCAAACGCTGGCTTTCACCGCAAAGTGCGCATTACCTGCTTCGCGAGAGCGGTAAAGAACCTGATAACCCCGACCAACGCATCGCTGAAGACGTCCGTCTTGTCGTCAGCTTATCCGTCAGCCTTGCCGTCAGTCTCTACGATTCGCTGCTGACGGTCGGAAGCTTTTCCGTCATCCTCTGGCAGCTCTCGGGCTCGGCCGAAGTGTGGGGCTTCACGATCCCGGGCTACATGTTCTGGGTCTGCGTTCTCTATACGATTGTCGCTTCCGGACTGACGCATCTCATCGGCCGAAAGCTCAAACCGCTCAACATCAATGCTCAGCATATGGAAGCCAACCTGCGCGCTGCGCTTATGGAGAAGCGCCGTCATGCCGATGCCATCGCCGGCGCACATGCAGAGTCTGTCGAAGAGGCCAGTCTTTCCGAGCGCTTCCATCAGCTTTTGCGTGTCTTGATTGCTTTGGTCAAGCGCAAAAGAGATCTCAATCTCTTTACCGTCGGCATCGGCCAATTCACGCATCTCGCTCCGATCTTTTTTGCGCTGCCGAGTTTTTTGGCCGGAGTAATCCAGCTCGGCGGCTTAATGCAGATACGCGGAGCCTTTAATGATGTTGCAAGGTCACTTTCATGGATCATCATGTCCTACGAAGAGCTGGCAGCACTCGCCGCTGCTTATGAACGTCTGGAGCGTTTGGAGTCCGGACTGACGCAGGCAGATTACACACGCCGGCAAATTCAAGCGCTCAACAGCGCAGACAGCAAGCGTTCTGATGGCCTTTCTGCAGATATCCTCCTCAAAATTCCGCGCGGGCGAGCTGCCGCCCTGAATGCTGAGATTCCTGTTTCCTTCAGCCTGAAGCCAGGGTCCCTCGCCATTATTACCGGCCCCTCTGGCACCGGCAAAACGACGCTGCTGCGCGTGCTTGCGGGCTTTTCAGAGAGCTTCACGGGCTGTATCCGCTGCGGCGGCAGCGTGCTTTGGATGCCTCAAACCCCCTATCTCCCCAAAGGCGAACTGTTTGATGCGCTGGCCTATCCTAAAGCCCCCGATGAACTCACCGACGAAAGGGCCGCAGCGCTCCTTTCCAAAGCCCGCCTCACGCATCTGACGGAAAAGCTCCGCGAAAGCGCGGACTGGTCGACCGTACTCTCGGGCGGTGAGGTTCAGCGGCTTTCGCTGCTGCGCGCGCTGATTGCGAAGCCCGATGTTCTGCTCCTCGATGAGATGACCAGCGGGCTGGATCCGGTCAATGCACGTGAAATGATTGAACTGCTTGGCAAAGAGCTTCCTCATACCGTCATCGTGCTCGTCACGCATCAGGCATTTCTGTATCCGCTAGCTGATCAAATCATTCAGCTCAAAGGAGAATAATGTTATGGGGAATCCATTCATCCCATTGCCCCGAATTGAAAATACTCTCATCATCGGCGATAGAGCGGCGGAGTGCCTGCAATTGAACTTTTGCATTCGGCGGAGAAGCATTTGGAATGTGCTGCCTGCTTTCTTAATAAGCCCGCGTAAGTGCTGATGCCGTCTTATAAGGCGGATGCATGCGGAAATATGTCTCGTATTGGAGCGCAATGATTCAAGCGGCTTCAATCCGGATGCGGCAAGAGAACAGCTTGAGGCCGAAGGCATGCCGTTAAGCGCTTTGATTTCCGCGACTCTGCTCAAGCAGTGTTTCTCCGGGCAGGCTCACTCTTTGGCGATGAAAAACAGGCTGAACGACTCATTCGAGAACGATCGGGCCGTATCGCGGTGTTTGAGAAGACCAAAGCCAATATTAGAGAGGGACAGCTGGCAGTCATGCGGTCGGCCATTCGAAGTTCTATTCGGCATGAGCATTATGTCTTTATTGTGTCTAAACGCTGTTCTCTCTCAAAGCTTTTGAACGATTCCTCCGGTTTAATGAACAATACTTCTATGAGCGGCAGTGAAAAGATGCCGGGCGGTAACGACCTGTGCATTGCAGCGGCTCTCTGCCATTGCCCTCTCTTCGAAAACCGCGCCGCGAATTGCTCGAGTCATGTGCTGACATGCTGCTGCGACGCAGCGCCCATTGCATAATGACATCGATGCACGATCAGGATTGACAGCATCCGGTAAGCCGCTCCGCTTTGAACGACCTGTCGATGATTTGCGTTTTTTTTCGACAGATTGCCGGTCATCTGTCGATGGCATCGACAGATGACCGCAAATATGTTCATGGATGCTCCAATTTTCGACATATAACCGGCCGCCTGTCGAAGGTCTGATACTTTTTAAACATCAAACTGCCATGTGGAAACCTGCCAGCCCCTATAACAATCTTCCCGGACTTCCGCCTCCATTTAGGGAGACGGCAAAGATCTTCCGCCAGACAACCCAATCCCGCGTGGCCCTAGAGCGCCTTCATCAGGCGGTGAGGCTTCTCCCAGAGAAGGAGATCTTTGTCCAAATTATTCCTGTTCTGGAAGCCCAAGCTTCAAGCGAAATTGAAAATATCGCTGCGGCGACGGACAACCTGTTCAAGTATCTAGATGCAGACACGAAGGCAGATGATGCCGCCAAAGAGGTGCTGCGGTATCGGCAGGCACTTTGGAAAGGAATGGACAGTCTGAAGCGTTGTCCGCTTTCTTTGCGGACGATGACTACCGTCTCAAGTACGCTGCGCGGCTCAAAGGTGTCCGTAAGAAAACTTAACGGAACCTGCATTGCGTCAGCTTCTTCCGGTCAGGTGATTTATACGCCGCCCGCTGGAGAAGCGCTTATTTTGGAAAAATTGCACAACCTTGTCGAATTCCTGCATTCACCAAGCGAAATGGACCCGCTGGTCAAAATGGCGATTGCGCACTATCAGTTCGAAGCCATTCATCCTTTTTCGGACGGAAACGGCCGTACGGGGCGGGTTCTGAATATTCTCTATTTAGTAGAGAGCGGGCTTCTCAGCCAGCCTGTTCTGTACTTGTCAAGATATATCATCCGGAATAAACCCAAATACTATGCCGCTCTTCTCAACGTCACAAAAGAAGGGGCTTGGGAGGACTGGATCCTTTTCATGCTTCAGGCTGTTGAAGAGACCGCTCTTTGGACTTGCCAAAAAGCTGAAGCTATTGCCAGGTTAAAGCGCGAGACAACCCGTTTTATAGAAGCAAGTCCTTTGCTCAAAGGCGTTTATTCGCCTGAGTTAGTGCAAACCATCTTTATGCGTCCCTACTGTCGGATTGCAACATTGACAGAGGCCGGTATTGCAAAACGGCAGACCGCAATGAAATACCTCAATTTACTCACTCAAGCCGGCATTCTGCACTCCGCTGCGGCAGGCCGAGAAAAACTTTTCATTAACAGCCGATTGATGGCGCTCTTAAAGAGTGACCTGCACGAATACCCTCCTTTGGAGATGGTGTGATTTAATGCACTCATTACTAATGAGCGGCTTTCACTGCAGGGAATGCTTTAAATGACGCATTTCATTTCGCCGATCGACTTTGCGTCAGGCGATGCTTTCGGCTCCACTGGAATTCGAAATACTCCGTAGCCTTCGCCGCCCGCTTTGCGGTTTGCCGTCATAAAGATATCCATGAAGCAGTCGCCCGTGATACGGAGATTGAGCGATTGAAGCACTTCAAAGAGCGGATGAGTGCCGTTAGCAAGGCGTTCGAGAACCTTGAGCCGGCCAAGACCGCCGAAGTGATAGACGAACACCTTCTCGGGCGGTATGAATTGAACAGCACCGTTGATCGGTATGCCGCAGCGCTCTGCTTTTGACGCCTCAACGGAAAGCCCCCATTGATATGAAAAACCGTTGCCAGCCTGATCGGGCGCATTGAACTTAAGCGAAGACTTTACAACCGAGAGCCAGTCGAGCCACTGCGGCAGAATTTCATAGATCCGCTCATCCTCGAGAAACTGGGATCCGTTGGCGTGCGGCAGATAATAACGGCCTTCAGCTGAAGTGACCTCCCAATCCTCGGGCTGGCTCTGCCGGATATCGAACCATTCCTCAAGGCGCTCGATTTCTGCCGCAATCGCCTGCGTGTGTTTGATGCGCTTTTCGAGTGCTTCCCTCGCCTCATGAAGGGATTGGCGCACTTCCTCACCCGACAAATCGCGAAGCATGCCGCCCATTTCACGGACGGTATAGCCGCAGTTGCGCAGCCGCATGCATTCCAAAATGAGACTCGACTGTTCAAAACCAAAGTGACGGTAGCCGTTGTCGTGGTGATCCGCACTGAGGAGACCGCATTTTTCATAATGCTTCAAAAAGTCGCGCCCTACCCCCATGTAGTGGGCGTAGTCCCCAATGCGATACCGTCTGACTGAAATAGGCTTTGATTTCTTTGGGATTTCAGACATGTTGCATAGTCTCCATCGGGAAAGCTGAACATTTAGCGGCCAAAAGCGCTCCGGCGTGCGAAGTCTACAGATCGAGCGCCCTATTGAGAGCATAGTGCCGCATGTTCGTCAATATTTTAAGTAAATTCAAGAGATTCCTTGTTCTCCGCCGTCCGTCTTTGGACTGACATGCGCCGTCATCCATGTTCGAATATTTCGAACGATTTGACGATTTCGTTCAGTAATATACCGCTTGACCTGTGTACAACCCGCAGTCCCATCATGCGTGCATCCAACCGCTTTGGGCTGTAGAAGACCCGACGCGGTCCTGCGCCGAGCGCGCATTCCCTGCGAACACCTCCGATGGCCTTTCGAGGTCACGAATATTTGAAGCATCAAGGAAGATACATGTCGAATCTCTCACGTCGTTCGTTCCTGAGAACGGGTCTTGCCGGCGGCGCGACGCTGGCCGTCTCGACCGTCTCCACGGCCGCCTTGGCCGCCAAACCCGCCAAGGGGCTTTATATCCCGGGCACTTATTCGGCCAAGGCAGCAGGCATCGGCGACATTGTCGTTACGATGACCTTTGACGAAAACCGCATCACGGATGTCGTTCTCAATGTTGCCCACGAGACCCCGTCCATCGGTCAGGCGGCTGCCGAACGACTCAAGACTTCGCTCATGGCGGCCCAATCCGCTCAGATTGATGTCGTTTCGGGCGCTTCCATCACGTCGAATGCCGTCATGAAGGCCGCCGGCAAGTGCATTGCGCAGGCCAAGGGTGAAATCCCCGTTGAAGTCGTCTCGAGTGGCGCCGATGCCGATGCAGATTCGGGCGATTGGCTCGGCAAGGCGCCTGAGATTGCTGAAAAGAGCATCACCGCGACCTATACCACCGATGTGCTCGTGGTCGGCTGCGGCACGGGCGGTCTCTTTGCCGTCTGTGCGGCTGCCGAAGAAGGCGCCAAGGTGATCGGCATCGATCGTTTCTCGACGGGCACCGGTGTGCGCGGCGACGTGGGCGGTCTCGACTCCCGCTATCAAAAGGCCTGGGGCACGAAGATCGATAAGTTTGATTTCGTGACGATGATGACCCAGTACTCGGCCGGTCACATCAATCAGGACCTGGTCAAGGTCTTCTGCGAGCAGTCGGGCGCCGTCGTTGACTGGTACGGCGACCGTCTCGCCGAACGCGGCGTCGAGCTCTGGCACGAATCGGGCGACAAGGACGACCATACCCGCTACGAACACTTTGCCATCGGTCACTCTCCTCGCTGGGCCGGCAAGACGACCGAAGACGGCAAGAAGCTTAACGGCAACATCGTGCTGGTTGATTACGCCAAGAAACTCGGCGCCCGCTTTGACTACAACACCCGCATGGTGAAGCTTGAAAAGCAGGCGGGCCGCGTGACGGGCTGCATCGCCGAAACGGGCGACGGCAAGTTTGTGCGCTACATCGCCAAAAAGGGTGTGGTCGTCGCCACCGGCGGTTATGCGCAGAACTACCAGATGCTTGAGGCCCTTCAGCCCTGGAATCTGCGCGTCATCGGCCGCAACGGCGGTCTGCCGGGCGCACGCGGCGACGGCATTCGTGCCTGCCTTTGGGCGGGCGCGGCGATGGATGAAACCCATTCGACGATGCTCTTTGACCGCTGCGCGCTGCGTATTGATCAGCCCACCGGCGCCGAAACCGCCAAGAAGGGCGATTCGGGGTTCTTCTGGATCGGCTCTCAGCCCTGGCTCAAGGTCAACGCTGACGGCAAGCGCTTTTTCAACGAATCGGGCACCTACGAAAACATTCTTCACGCTGACGAATATCAGAAGGGGCACTGCCACTACACGCTCTTTGACGCCAACTGGCCCGAACAGACCAAGCAGTTCAAGATGCACGGGTGCTCACGCGTGCACCCCTTTGAAAACGGCGCCGACCCCAACATCCTCTGGAGCGTCTTCGCAGAAAAGATGCTCCCGGGTCTGATCGAAAAAGGCTTTGTGGTGCAGGCTGACACGATTGAAGAGCTCGCCCGCAAGCTCGGGCTCCCTGAAAAGACGCTCAAAGCCACGGTCGAGCGCTACAACACGCTCGCTCAAAACGGCAAGGACGAAGACTACGGCAAAGAACCGCACCGTCTGGCTGCGCTTACGAAGGCACCCTTCTACGGCGCCAAAAACACGGGCTACATCCTCTGCACGATGGACGGCATCCGCATTGACACGACGATGAACGCGATCGACACGGACGGCAATCCCATTCCGGGTCTCTATGTCATCGGCAACGATTCGGGCGGCTTCTTCGCCAACACCTACCCGAACCTTGCCACCGGCGTGGCCTGCGGCCGCACGGTCACCTTCGGCCGTCTCGTCGGCAAGCACCTCGCCAAGGCGTAACGCATGCCGCATTGAGGCCTAAGCCTGCATAAGACTCGGCTCCCAGCACTCGTTCGAGCGTGACTTCGCGCCGTTCGAACGGGTGTTTTTTTGTGTTTTTTCCTCATCTTTTCAACAACAAACCGCAGCCCCCGAAAGCTTCATGGCGACATGAGGCCGGGGGTCTCCAGAAAAAAAGGAATAGGCTTCATGAAGAAGCAAACCCTCCTCGCCGCTTCGCTCCTCAGCGCAGCTGCCGTCTCTGCCGCCGCTTCAGACATTCAGGTATACGGCGTTCTTGACTACGGCTTGACCTGGCAGGACCGCACCAACGCAGACGGTTCGGATTCTGCAGCGCTGCAGATGACTTCCGGACAGTACATCGGTTCGCGCTTTGGCATCAAAGGCACCGAAACTCTCGCCAACGGTCTTAAGGTCGGCTTCGTGCTTGAAAACGGTTTTGGCGCCGACACGGGCTCTTTGGGGCAGAACGGCCGGCTCTTCGGCCGCGATGCCCGGCTTTTTCTCGACGGGAGCTTCGGCTACCTGTCATTTGGCCGTATGGGCTCCATGGTGGGCGGCAACGGCCCCTATGCCCGCTTCGGTCACGTCGTGAGTCCGTTCTCCTGCGGCTGGGGCGATATCGGCGGCCATCTGCAGGTTGTTTCGCTCGGCTACGAATTTATTGACAATGCTGTCGCCTACACGACGCCGAAATGGGCTGGATTTGACGCCACGGTGCAGTACTCCTTCGGTTCCGACACGAAAAGCTACGGCGATAACGGCGTCGAAGGGAAGTCGAGCGTTGAGCGCATGCTGAGCGCTGCCGTGCGTTATCAAAATGAAGCCCTGATGGTCGCTGCCGGCATTGAAAGCATCAACCATGCCCAGCCCGCAGCCGATGAAGCTCAGCTTGACGACGCGTTCTCCTATAACCTCGGTGCGAACTACAACGCCGGCTGGGCAAAATTCTTTGTCTACGGACAGATTTTCGAAAATTACGCGAATGCCGCGAAAACGACGACCTTCCATCAGGATTCGGGCGTTGACGGTTTCGGCGTCAACATCGGCGCAGATGTGCCGCTCTTTGGCGGTACGTTCAAGGCCTCTTTCGGGTACGGTGATTTCGAAGCGAGCCGCGATAGCGCTCTCTCGATGAAAACCTGCCAGACTGCCGTCGGCTATACGTATTCGCTCAGCCGCCGCACGACGCTTTATACGGCAGCCGGCTGGATCCATTCGAATAATTCGAGCGCCTATGAGGCTCAGAAGCCGACTGCTGCCGAGGATATTTATCAGTTCACCGCGGGCATCGTGCACAAGTTCTGATGGATAAGCCTTCAAGGCTTCATTTCTGAGAGCATAGATCTCTTGGAAGCGGTCTGCCCTTGCGGTGCAGACCGCTTTCTTTTTTGAACTGGGTTTTTCTGAGGAGCCGCCTTGTTTTTCAGGCAGCCCTGACCGAACAGCCCAGCATCTCTATGCCGCAGGACTTGAAAATCAAGCGGCCGTCCCCATATAGCCACTATTGATCGGGCTTTTCAGCGCTCTGCGTGAGGACGTGAATACCTGAGAAGTCCGCCCAAAAGCATTTTTCGGAGATACAAGAAGAAAATGGCTGCAGAAGTTCATGCTTTTCAAACCAAGGTGAGCAAGCTCCTTAAGCTCCTCGCCAACTCGCTCTACTCCAACAAAGAGGTGTTTCTGCGCGAGCTTGTCTCGAACGCGTCTGACGCCATCGATAAGCTGCGGTTTGAATCCATTTCGCACCCTGAACTCCTTCAGGGCGATCCTGCTTTTGCCGTCCGAATCCGTGCTGACAAAGAGGCCGGCACGCTCACCATTTCCGACAACGGCATCGGCATGACGCTCGAACAGGCTAACCAGCACCTCGGCACGATTGCGCAGTCCGGCACGGAAGACTTTCTCGAGCACCTTTCCGCTGATCAGGCCAAGGATGCGCAGCAGATCGGACAGTTCGGCGTGGGCTTTTACTCGGCCTTCATCGTGGCCGACAAAGTTACCGTCGTGTCTCGTGCTGCCGGTGCGGCCGAAAACGAAGCGGTGAAGTGGGAATCCGACGGTTCGGGCACCTTCACGAGCGAACTCACAACCCGTGCTGAACGCGGCACCGACGTCATTCTTCACATGAAGAAGGACGAAGAGACATTCCTCGCGCCTTGGACGCTTCGCGAAACGATCACGAAGTACTCTGACCATATTTCGGTCCCCGTCTACCTCTTTGAAACAAAGCCCGCTGAAAAAGAAGGCGAACCCGAGACGACGGAATGGGTTCAGGTGAATGACGCCAAGGCGCTTTGGACGCTCCCGCCCAAAGATGTGACCGATGATCAATACAAAGAATTCTATAAGCACCTGACGCACGACTGGCAGGATCCGCTTTGCTGGGCGCACAACCGCGTGGAAGGCGACCTTGAATACACGTCGCTCCTCTTCTGCCCGGCGACGGCGCCCTACGACCTTTATAACCGCGATGCGCAAAAGGGGCTGAAGCTCTTCGTAGAACGCGTGTTCATCATGGACCGCGCTGAAGCGTTCCTCCCCAATTACCTGCGTTTCGTCAAGGGCCTCGTTGATACGAACGATCTGCCGCTCAATGTCTCCCGCGAACTGCTCCAGGAAAGCCGCACGGCTGCCAAATTGAAGAAAGCACTGACCAAGCGCTGCCTCTCGATGTTTGAAAAACTCGAGGGCGAAAAAGAGGCCACGTTCTGGACGCAGTTCGGACGCGTGTTGAAGGAAGGCGTCGTTGAAGATCCGGACAACCGCGAAGCTGTGCTTAAGCTCCTGCGCTTCGCGTCAACTGCGTCGGAGGGGAGCGAAAACGTCACGCTCAAACAGTACCTTGAGCGCATGCCCGAAGGTCAGAAAGCGATCTACTACCTGATCGCGGGCAGCCGTGAAGCGGCGATGGGCTCGCCCTATCTTGAGGGGCTCAAGAAAAAGAACGTTGAGGTGCTCCTCCTTTGGGACCGCATCGATGAGTGGATGATGGGTTCACTCACCGAATTCGAAGGAAAGAAATTCATCTCCGCGACGGCCGCTGACCTCGAGCTCGGCGACATCAAAACAAAGGACGGCGAACCTGAACAGGCCGTTGAAACCTCAAAAGCGGACGAAGACGCTGCGGTGGCGCGCTTTAAGGCCGCGCTGGGTGACCGTGTTGCCGACGTGAAGGCTTCATCTCGTCTGGTGGACTCCGCCACATGCGTGGTCGGCGCTCACGATCAGATGCTCACGCAGCAGATGCGCCGCATGCTCGAAGCCGCTGGTCAGACGGTGCCGGAAGAAAAGTACACGCTGGAAGTCAACGTGGAAAATCCGCTGGTGCAGAAGGCTCTCAAGGAAACGGATCCGGCGAAATTCAGCGAATGGGCTGCGGTGCTCCTCGATCAGGCGCTCCTCGCTGAAGAAGGCTCGCTCAAAGACCCGTCAGGGCTCCTCAAGCGCCTGAACGCTTTGCTGCTGAGCTGACCGTCGGTACGGTTCGAGCAGTGAATAGGCACGTATAAGGTTTAACACTCATTCGTGCTCGTTCAAAGAAACCTCCGCAGACTCCTTTCTGCGGAGGTTTTTTGCGCTTTGGGTCGTGAGCTCTGTGTTTTGCGATCGCTGGATAGGGCTGCCTCAGTCTTCCGGCCGATGCTGCAATGTGACCAGCGTCAATCGGACCTCCTCCGGCGGAATGAGGCAAAAGAGCGCAGAAACGCCGATAATGATGCGCTTAAGTTTGAGATGCTGAAAGCGTGGGGCACGGTGCTTGACCCAAGCCGCTTTGGCATTTGCTGTCATTCACCGCTAGTTTCTTCGAAGCGCCTGCGGGCGCTCACTGTCGTCATCATGGATCCGAGTTTTTATAAGGTCGTTGCCTTTATCTCCTTCATTACGCTCGGTTGGTGTCTGCGAAAATTCAACGTCTTAAAGCCGGAGGCTTTTCAGGCAATCAGCGGCTTGGTGATGTTCGTGACGCTGCCCTGCACAACCATTACGGGACTTAACGGCACAACCATCGGCGGCGAAATGGCCTTGATTGCGCTCCTTGGCTTTCTCGCCAACATCGCCTTTCTCATTGTGGCCTTTCTTTGGACGATGCGTGCTGCGGATAAAGATGAACGGGATTTTCGCCGGCTCAATACCTGCGGCCTCTCGATCGGACCTTTTGCAGTGCCCTATGTTCAGGCGTTTCTCCCGACGAGCGGACTGGTGACGACCTTAATGGCCGATGTCGGCAACGCGGTGATGGCGGCCGGCGGCACCTACGCAATCATTGAAAGCATGCGTTCGAAAACGTCCTGGCTTTCAATGGCTAAGCGCATTTGCTACAACCTCCTCCACTCCGGACCGATCGTCGCTTTCCTCTTTATGGTGGTACTTTGCCTCTTGGAGATCAAACTGCCCGAAGTGGTCACCACCGTCACTGGGTTCGGCGCCGCTGCCAACACGTTCCTCTGCATGATCATGATCGGCGAATCGATCAATTTGTCGGTGACATTCAAGGATCTTCTTTACATTCTGAAGATCCTCGCCGTGCGTCTGGTGATTCAGCTCGGGCTCGCACTCTTTTTCTGGTACTGCCTGCCTTGGGATTACGACGTTCGCCGGGCCTTGGTGCTGGTGGCCTTTGCGCCGGTTCCGGCTATGAACCTGATTTACACCGCAGCCCTTGAGGGAGATCTCGGCAAAGCGGCCAATTTGAATTCGCTCTCCGTTGCGATGGCAATCATCTGCATGTCGACCGCGATTTACCTGATGTGATCCGATCAGAAGCTTCCTGATTCCCAAAAAAACTGGGGCGGCTCGAAGGCATCCTTCGGGGCGCCCCAATTTCATTTCGAGTCCCTGCAGTTGTTTCATTTAACCGGCAGCACCCGCTGCACGATGAAGTTCAAACGTTCGAGCGCCTAATTGATCGATCTCATTCTGATGCGCAATGACAAAAAAGTGCGTATCCGGGAGTTCACTCTGAAGCACCCGCAAAAGTGACTCTGCTGAGCGTGAATCGAGTTGACCGGTCGGTTCGTCGAGAAAAACCATTTTGGGCCGGCACAAAAGTACCCGCGCAGCGGACACTCTTTGTGTTTCGCCGCCGGAAAGCCGTTTACCCCAATCCATGGGCTTGTCGAGTTCGCTCTCGAGCTGAGGGAGACCGACCAGTCTTAAAACGCGCTTGAGCTCAGTGTCGTTCTGCACCTTAGGGTTCGGGTAACTCAGAACGGACCTCATCGTGCCTTTAGGCAGGTAGGGTTTCTGGGGGACAAAAAAGGCGCCGCGCGAGAGCGTGATTTTCCCAGTACGCCAGGGCCACAGTCCGGCGATGCTTCGCAAAAGCGTCGTTTTGCCGGTGCCGCTCGGTCCGCTGATCCGTACCCAGCCGGGGCATCGGAATTCGCCTTGAATGCCGGCGGCGAGGACGCCCGCATTCGGCCTCATGAGCGTGACGTTTTCAAGCTTCAGCACGGCGTCATCCACACGTTCGCTTTCGGGCGGCGCGGGCAATTTATCCATTGCGTTCTGGAACCCGGCCAGACGATCCACAACAGCAGCCAGCAGAATCAGATTGCGGTAGGAGTTGATGAACCAATCGAATCCGTCGACCACATTTGAAAATGCCGTCTGAGCCTGCATCATGCCGCCGAGCGTGATGCTTTTCTGCAGGTAGAGCGGCAGCGTTGCAGCGATGGGAATGAACCACGTCAGCCGCATTTGCAGCGCCGTAAAAGTTTCAACCTTCACTTCCCGATTAATCAGCGCGCGCCAATTCTTTCGAATGTGTTGGAACGCATCCCGCAGCCTCATGCGGTCCGTCTCTTCTCCGTTCATAAAGGCGATCTCGGCAGCATTTTCTCGAATGAGCAGCAATGCGGAACGGTAGTCCGCTTCCGTATGCTGACGCGTCACATTGAGCGCCCGCAAGGGATTGCCGACCCAGTGCATCAGCAAAGTGGAGACCACGGAAAAACCGAGAGCGCACCAGACGAGATAACCGGAAATTTCTATTTCCACTCCGCCGATGACGGCTTTCTGTACGCCTGAGGCAGCCCACAGCAGTCCGATAAACGAAATGAGACGCGCCATGGTCTGACAGAAACTTTTGACGAGATTGAGCGTCAGTTCCGAGAGCAGCCACAAGTCCTCAGCAATTCGCTGATCGGGATTGTCCGGTTCTCCAGAGAGCTGCAAACGATACTGGCGATGATCAGAGAGCCAGCGGCGTTCGAACGCAACGGTCATGTGCTCACGCCAGGCAAACTTGAGCCGCTTGAGAATCCAGTTGCCAATGACAATGAGCGCCGTCATTGCCGCGAGGTAAAGGAGATATTCAAGGAGCAGCTGAGGGATTTCCTTGGCGCCGAAATTGGACAAGGCATCGAAAAAGGCCTTCTGCCATCGCGCCACCAGGACGACGACCTGAACAAATAAGAGCGAGCATGCAATTGCGGATCCCAAAGCCAGCCAGGCTTTCCAGCTTTGACGCGTGAGCCAGAACGGAGCGGCAAGTCGGTAAAAGTTGCGCAGCAGATTCATAAATGAATGGCGGGTGACGGTTGCGGGGAACACGCTGAGCCCGCAATCCTTTTGGGATCACGGGCTCTGGTCCCCTAGGCAGGCGGGTTCATCAGTATTCGGCCGAGATGCGCAGCAGGAAATTGCGCGGATCACCGTAATAGCTGTTCATGCTGAGAGCGCGGTTGTTCACGTTGAGAAAATACCGACGGTCAAAGATATTGTTGACGATGAAGCTTGCTTTGATCTTGTCGGTGATTTTGTAGTGGACCGAAACGTCATAAACAACAAAGCCGCCCTGCTCCAGCGTATAGGGGTAACTGTTAATCGTGTTTTTGGTGCGGCTCTGAACCTGCGCGCCGGCGCCGACCGTCCAGCGGTAGGCCGGTCCGGGGAGCTCAAAGGTCGTATAAGCCCTCAGAATGTGTTTGGCCGTATAGGGACTGTAGGTGTCGCCTTCTTTAGAAGGATCACGTTCGTATGATGAAGTGTTGAAAGTGTATCCGGCAAAAATATTCCAGCCGGGCAGAATTTCCCCGCTGGCTTCAAGCTCTACGCCGCGGCTCACGACTTCGCCGAGCGCAATAGCAACTTTGTCGTTAGCCGGATCCGGGTAATACGCGCGGTTTTTCTGGGACAAACGAAAGAGCGCAATCGAGGTATTGAGCTTGCGGTCAAACCACTCGGACTTCATCCCAAGTTCATAGTTTTCGCCGACCAAAGGATCGAGGAAGTTTCCGGAAGCATCGCGATCCGACTGAGGCTTAAAGATTTCGGTGTAGCTGAAATACAGACTCGAGGATTTGGCGAAATCCCATGTGACGCCGCCGTACGGCGTCAGGTGGGTAGTGGTTTGTTCGGAAGTTGTTGTGCCGTCGGTATCCGGCTTGCCATCCCAAATCTGCCAGTATGTGTGACCGCGCGACTTGAATTTGGCATAACGGGCGCCGGCAATAATGTGCCAGTCGTCCGTCAGGTTGAAGCGGGTGCCGATCAGCAGACCCAGATCGGTCCGATCTGCGTCGTAGCTCGTACGATTCTTGAGAATGGAATCGTTGCCCCAATCGGGTTCGGCAATTTCGCTGCCGGTGAAATCCGTGATGTCAAAGGCGGTGCTGTCCAAGACTCGGCGCCACGTTGAATCGCTGTGTTCTCGATTCAGGTTGGCAGTGAGAAACACATCATGTTTGCGCCCGAAAAGCGGATAGACGCCGTTCACATTGAGGACCCCGGCTGCCTGCCATCCGGAATTGTCATAGCTTTGATGATTATTCATTTTGCCCACCGGATGGTCGGGATCGTAGCCTGAAGCGGGACCGACAAGCGCCCCGAGCACGGTGTCCGAGTCGTAGCGCAGATAATTTGCTTTGGCGACAATGCGCCACTCGTCATTGAAGTAGTGCTCCAATTCGGCGAACAAATTGGTTTTGTTGTAGTGGCTCTTTGTCCAGTCCAGCCCCAGATACGTTTCCTTCGGAAGGTTGAGTGAATTCCCGTTAACGTCGAGCGGAAGCCCGAAAAAATCAGGTGTTTCGGATTTCTTCTGATAAATGGCGCCGAAGGTCACCAAGGTGTTTTCATCAATGTCGGCTTCAAGAATGCCGTACGCCGTGCCGGACTGTTCGCCCACATCATCCTTGAAGGAGCCTTTTTTGTTGAGGATGCCGACAAATCGGCCGCGAAGCGTCTGAGCCTCATTGAGACTGCCGGAGATGTCGCCCACGGTACGATAGGTATCCCAGCTTCCGGCTTCAGCGCTCGCCGAAGCCTGAAAATCTACGGTCGGTCGTTTGCGGACCGCATTGATGGTGCCGCCGGGTTCGCCGTTTGACTGCGTCAGTCCCGTCGGTCCGCGGACCACTTCAATGTGGTCATAAATCGCCAGATCGGTGAGCGACTGGGGATCGCGGTATGGGTTCCCGTCGGCGCCGCTGCTCACTGTGGATGAAACGCCGTCTTCCTGAATCTGGTCAACATAAAAGCCGCGCGAGAGAAAGCGGGTCTTACCGGAATTCTGAATAACGGTGATGCCGGTGGTTTTGCGCATGGCTTCGCTCATGTCCGTAATCCCCTCATCCTCGATTCGGGTCATCGTGATGTTGGAAACCGACTGCGGTGTTTCCCGAGGCGAGAGCGCCAGCCCAGTCGTCGTACTCATGGCAGAGGACTTATAGGTCGAATTGCGTTCGGTTCGGGTACTGATGTCAGTGGCGGTGATCGTTACGGCGCCGAGGTCGACAGGATCTTCCTCAGCCCATGCGGGAAAAGAAACACAGGCAGCTGCAACTGCTGCGGCGAGAGCAGATTTGGAGAGTGTCTGATAACGGACAGGCATGATGTTGTAGTTTGCTGACAGTTCGAGGGATTTCATTCGGGACTGCAAATGCATACAATCCCGAATACAAACGTAACTGAATGTTATTATCATCAATGCGAATCGTTCTCAGCCGCATTTATTAATATTTGTTACATTGTGTAATCCCCTCTTGCAGTCCATCCATTATTAGTAGAAACCGATTTGCGGCTTCTTGCGGCCCTCCTCCTTCATCTCAACTTCGCCCTCGAGCCGAGTCACGAAATCGGCCGTGTTCTTCAAAGGATTAAACCGCCCGCCGCGGCGAACAGCGGCGAAATCGCCCGGGGTCAGTCCGTCGAGCCGCTCGAGCCGGGCAACGTCTGCGGCACTGAGCTCACCGAGAGCAAGCTTTCCCGCGCAGCATTTCGCGAATTCAACCGTCTGCTTCGTCGTCATGGGACGGAATTCGGCCTTCAGATCAAAGCGGCGCAGCGAAGCACGGTCGATCTCTTTGAAGAGATTCGTCGTGGCGCAGAAGATGCCGGGGAAACTTTCCATTTGGGTGAGGAGCTCATTGACCTGAGACACTTCCCAGGAAGCCCGAGCATTCGCTCGATCCTGAAGGAACGAGTCGGCTTCGTCAATGAGGAGCACCGCCCCCTGCTGCCGAGCACTGTGAAAGGCGCCTGCAATGAGCTTTTCCGTCATGCCGACAAAAGGCGACAAGAGGTCGCTCGCGCGCTTAATCACGAGCGGCATATCCAGACGGGCTGCCAGCCACCGCACATACTCGGACTTGCCGGTCCCCGGTGCGCCGTAGAGGCAAAGCCGCCCCGAACGGGTGCGTTTGAGTCCCTCTGCGATGGCGACAAGATCAGCATCGGTGTTAACAAACGCAGTGCTGTACATGTCTGACACATTGTTTAAGGCTGCGGGGAGCTCTTTGCCGAACTGCGCCATGAGTGTAGCGTTAATGAGTTTTTCAGCTGTTTCATCCGCATCCACCTCGTCCGACAAAGTCTTCACTACGCCGGCCGTTCTGGCGGCAACGCCGGGTGAAAGTTCTTCGCAGGCCGCGCAGCGGTCAATGAAGTGTTCTGATACAGCGCCGTCAAACGCCTTGCGGCAGATGCGCCGGCGAACGCTTTCGGGCGGAATCGGAATTTCGAGCACCACATCGAATCGGCGCATCAGAGCGGGATCCATAGACTGAGTGGAATTGCACGCCCAAATCGTAGGCACCGGCGCCGTCTCAAGCGTCTTATTGAGCTCAGCTTTATTGGTGCGGGCCGTCGCTGCCATGCCGAAGATGGAAATCAGTCCTTCATTGAAAACGTCATCAGCCTCATCGAGCAGAAGCATCGTCTGAGACGTGTTGGCAAAGAGTCGTTCGCCGCAGTGCCACCGCGTCAGGCGATTGCTTTTGTCGCTGCGAAAACCGCTCTCTGACCCGCTTTTGGGACTCACTTCAAAGAGCGCCGACCCTGTTTCTTTGGCCAGCAGGCGAGCGAGCTCCGTTTTGCCCGTTCCCGGGGGACCGTAAAGGAGCACGTTGACGCCCTGCCGATGCTCTGCCAAAGCTTTTTTAAGGTAGGGCAGCAGGTAGGATTCAATTTCCGGCTGGTGGGTGAAGTCCTTAAGCGTCAAGATGGTCTGAGGCGCCGCGATGACGGCATGGGCAAACATCTCCTCGAGCGTCTGAGGAATCGTAAAGATGGTGTCGAGCAAATCCCCGTCATCGAGAAAGCTAATCTGATCTTCAAAATCCGGGGTCCTGCTGTTAATGCCGCTGATCAGTCCGGTATTCCACAATGTTTTCGATTTTGAAAAAACAGTTTTGCTGACTTTGCGGCCGAATGCGGCCGAAAGCACTTCAACCACCAAATCAAGTCCGCGGCGCTCATAGTCATAGGCATTGCAAATAGAGCGCAGTCCGGCAAAATGTCTTACGACCGCCAGAAAGGCCAGCGTTTCAAGCTCATCACGGGTCAGATCAAAAGCTTCGGCAATGAGACGAATGTTCCGGCCGAAAGTGGAAGGCAGCCCGGCAACCATGTCCTCCGCAGACGCCTCCGCTGTTGAGATATCGCCATTGCCGAAGACCAATTTTCGGCAGAATTCAAGTGCCCGGGGCACCGTGCGTTTAAAGCCCAGCTGCTTCAAACGCAGCGGGATATCGTGTCCGAGCGAACCAAAATCTTCATCCTCCCAGACGCATGTCACCGCTTCCCCGGCGACTTCAAAATCAGCAAAGCGCTTATCGAGATCCTTTTCAGCAGCAGCGATGGCCCGGGCCGTGAGCGGACGCAGCTTGAGTTTGTCATCGTCGTCATCGTCATCATCTACGCTGAAAGCTTCACTTTCGATGGTTCGAGCCTCGGTGAGTTCCGCCAGCCATTGGAGTTCGATATTGAGGAGCCCCTCGATACGCGTGCCGTGAATCGTCCGCATTCCATCGGCATCTAACCGCATCCATGCTTTGGTGCAGGCCATGAGGCGCACAACCCAACGCTCAATGGTGACCGAATCAGCCAATTTGACATTGCCGTCGGTAACGTACTCAAAGCGCTTGTCATTGCTGCCCAGATAAATATGGGTACACGTTCTTCTGCGTTTGCGCATTGTTTTTTCCTTCCGGATGTCGGGTGAGACGGCTGCTCAGAGCGCCTCTCCTCACCTCGTGTTTTGATTTATTTCCTTCTGACAAGATCATTATCAGCACACCTGCGTCGACCTTAGACGCATAAAAACAATCGAAGCATGAAGGCCAATGCGGCCGATTCAAAGCGCTGAGCGGCCCCAAGCACAAGCGCCTGGTTTAAAATTGCACTCTTTGCTTCGGATTCAGCAGCCGGGCAGTGCGTTGAAACGCCGATTGCGCCTGAGCAAAAATGTAAATACAAAACCAAGGCATAGGACGACGCGCATGGCGACCTTCACGAGCGGCATCAGTTGGGAAACGGATGAGTGGTTCCGCACGTTTTCGGAATCCTTTCCCCAGTACACCCAGCCGGGCATCTGGATAGCAGCTGAGGAGCGCCTTGCCTCGCTTCGGGGAGCCAAGCTCGAATGGGAAGCCACTACCCGAACCGTGCGCCTGAAGCTTAAAAATTCACGCGGACAGCCTTACACGCTCGCCATGCATTTCTATCCGGGTGCCGTGCATGCTGCCGCCCCGATCGTTGAAGCCGCGTCCAAGATTCCGGGCCTTCTGGAATGCCTTCGGGCGGGCGACCTGCCTGCGCCGCTCCTTGAAGCCATTAATGCTTCAGGGCTCGATATTTTTATGCGCCGTCCCGGCTCGATTCAGTTTGATCCCGGCATGATGTCGAGCGAATGCGCGCTCCTCATTGCCGCTTTCATGCATGATTTGGAGCTCGATCCGGGGCGCTGGTTCAAATTTATCGGCATCGACTTTCAAAAGAGCGCCGATGAAGCGCTTTCAGCCGAGGGCGTTAACCATTCGGGGGCTCAGTCTCCTGATGGTCCCGCTGCTGAAACGCTCTCCGAAGCCCAAGGGAACGCGGCGTCGGCCGCCAATGCTCAAGAGCCGCTTTTTGCTGCGGGCGAAGCGCTCACAGGCACCTTCCCCTTTGCCGACCTTGAGGACGATGCGCTTCGGCTGAGCGCAGACATTGAGCCAGCCGATATTCCGGACCTTGGGGCAGAGGCCAATCTCACGCGTCTGCGGCTTTGGCAGGCTCCGGGCGTGCCGATGCTCTCGCCCACGATCGTTTCCGCACTGCCGTCCTCTGGGCTCTCTGCTGTTCAGGCTAAGCGTTCCTGGTGCGCTTTCGGCGACATTGAGGCGCGAACCTTCATGCAGAACCTCCTCTCGGCAGCATCGCTTACTGCGGACGAAGCCCTGAAGATGCTCGCCCGCCGCGAGGCTCGCCAGGAGCGGCTCGGCACCGCTTCTCCCAACAGCAAATGGACTCGGTTTCTGCTCAGCACCATCGAGAAGGAGCTGTCTGCAGAACTTCCCCCAATGAAGCTCCTCTCCGGGCACCACCCCTGGAACCGCATTGTGTTTGCCCTGCAGACAGAAGACCAATCGATCCATTGGGCCGAGGAAAGCGGCGACATGATCATGGCGCTTCTGATCCCAACCCGCCGGGATCTGGCGGGGGCGGATGCTTCGTTTGTTGTCTGGCGCGCACTTGCTGAAGCGGCTGCGCAGATTTTGGCGGCGCGCGCTGTGCTGCCGCTCCCTGCCCCGGCGCATTACGAATCCGACGCTGCGGATCAGTCCGCCGACGGCATGTGTGTTTATTGGCATCCGGCATTGAATGCGCCGGGCGTGAAGAACCTCCTCTCGCAGGTGAGTGCTTTAATCGGGCCGCTCCTCCCCCTGCAGCCGCTCGCACCGCAGTGCCGAGCCTTTGCCGGCTTGAGCACTCATCCCGACGCGCCCTATGCGGGCGTTTATCTTGCGCTCACGCTCCTCATTACTTCGCTCATGCGGCATACGTCCAAGCGAAACCGGGAGATAGCGCGGCACCTCGTCGGGCGCCGCGTGCGCAGTACGCTCACCGGCGACGGGTTTGCGCCCAATGCCGCATCGCTGCCGGACCTGAAAAACGTTCTGGCGGGCTTTTTCGCGCTCCCCATCGCCGGCGCGGCGCTTCCGGCTAAGCTCCTCTTGACGGGCGTACTCGAAAACGGCGCACTGAAGCTCACGCTTAGTCTCCCCCCGCGGCAAGGCCCGCGCAAGGGTGAGCCGCTCACGCTCGCCGACTGGGATGGCCCCGATGGGAATACGGCCGGCCCCAACAGCATCGTGCGCGAAGCCCTGCAGCTCCTCGCGGCGGATTACCCGCTTTTTGCCGAATTCGGTCCGAATTTCGATCAGCCGAGCCAAATTGAGCGCAGCCGCTGGGAATACTTTCTCTTTACCGAGCTCCCTGAGCTTTCTGCCTGCGGTGTCGCCGCGGTGCTGCCCGAGAGCATGCGGCGGATTGAAAAACCCGAAATCGTTCTCACGGCGGCGGCGCCCGGCAATGCCAGAATGCAAAAGCGCCTGGCCACTCAAGGCATGCTTAATGCCGCTGCGCTCGCTGACTTCCGCTGGGAAATCGCGGTGGGCGACGAACGCATGACGCTCGCTGAGCTTCGCGCACGCATCAATCAAGAAGGGGAGCTCCTCTCCTCAGGGAGCGCGCTCTTTCACCTCACCAAGGAAGATCTGGACCGATTGGTCACCGAATGGGCGGAAGCTCAGAAGAAGGAGCTTTCCAACTGGGACAAGCTCCGCGCCCTGCTTTCAGGGTCCTCCAACGGCCGACGGGTAGAAGCCGCCGAGGCGCTCCTTGAGCGCATTCGCGAATCGGCTGCCGTCAAGGAACTGCCGCCCCCAGTGGAACTCAATGCGGTTCTTCGCCCCTATCAGATCCGCGGCTTCTCGTGGCTCGTTCAAAATGCCATGCTTGGGCTCGGATCCCTTTTGGCTGACGACATGGGTCTGGGCAAAACGGTGCAGGTCATTGCCTGCGTTGCAGAACTTAAAGCCCGCGGAGAACTGGACCGCGGCAAAGTTCTGATCGCCGCGCCCGCGTCTCTTCTCGTCAATTGGGAGCGCGAGATTGAACGCTTTGCGCCCGGCCTCACAGCACAGATCTATCACGGCAAGGACCGCACGATCTTTGCGCTCGACCACAGCCGCCCGGACGTCATTATTACATCTTACGGCATTTTGAAGCGCGAACTCCCGCAGCTCTCGCAGATGCAGTTCCGTCTCTTGGTGCTCGACGAAGCTCAGGCGGTGAAGAACGCCAAAACCGGTCAGGCAAAAGCCGCACAGGAATTCCCTGCCGAATCGGTCATCGCGCTCACGGGCACGCCGGTTGAAAACCGGCTCGCCGAATACTGGTCCATCTTTTCTATTGTGGAGCCCGGTCTCTTGGGGTCGCCCGCGCAGTTCCGACGTGATTTTGTCATGCCGATTGAAGAGCACCGCGACCGCGCAGCGATTGACCGGTTCCGCCGCATTACGTCGCCCTTTCTCCTCCGCCGCGTGAAGACGGACCCGGGCATTCTCGATGAACTCCCCGAAAAGAACGTGGTCGACTACTTCACGACGCTCACGCCCAAACAGGTGGCGCTCTATGAAGAATGCCTCAAGGCCAATCTGGAGTCGCTCGAAACCCTTGACCGCGAATCCCGCGAGCAGGAAGCCGCGGGCGACAGGCTCCATGCGGCGCAGGCGCGGCTATCGCGCCGCGGACAGATTCTGCGCATGATTCTGAACCTTAAGCAGATCTCCAATTCGCCCTCGCAGTTCCAAAAGGAATTTGTCGATAAACCCGACTCCGGCAAGGCTGAAGCGCTCCTTGAGCTCCTACGGCGCTGCCGCCAGTCTGGGCGGAAGGCCCTTGTCTTTACGCAGTTCCGCGAAATGGGGGAACGCCTGGTTCGATGGATTGAAGATGCTACGGGCCGCAAGCCCGAATTTCTCCATGGCGGCGTGCCTGCGGCCAAGCGCATGGAAATGGTGGATGCCTTCCAGAACAACCCGGACTCGGAAGTCTTCATTTTGTCGCTCAAGGCGGGCGGCACGGGTCTGAACCTCACTGCCGCCTCCGCCGTCATTCACTATGACCTTTGGTGGAATCCGGCTGTAGAAGATCAGGCCTCGGACCGAGCATGGCGAATCGGTCAGCGACGGGATGTGGTGGTCTATCGCTTCATCACAGCCGGCACCTTTGAAGAAAAGGTGAACGAAATGCTTAAGAAAAAACGTGAGCTTGCGGACCTTGCCGTCGGTGTCGGCGAATCCTGGATCGGTGACCTGACAGATGACGAAATTAAGTCCATCTTTTCGCTTTCTTCGTCCGGCATTTAACGCTCAAACCTGAACCATCGAATTGGACCCCGAGAGCCATGGACAAGAGCATCGCACTATATCTCTTCGTTTCTTTCGTTGCCTGCGTCACGCCGGGATCCGGCGTGCTCTATACGATTGCAAGCGGATTCCGCGGCGGCATGAAGTGCGTTTTGGCGTCTCCGCTCGGCACGTGTTTGGGGTGTTCATTAATGTCAGCGCTTTCCGCTACGGGGCTTGGCGCACTGATCGCTAATTCCCCGGCGGCTTACAGCGTGCTTCAGGTGGTCTCCGCACTGGTATTGGTGTGGTTCGGCTTTCAGAGCTGGCGCACGGGCGCTCTTGACCTCTCCGCCGCCGGCGATTCCGCCGCACGTGAGGGACTGCGTTCCGGCCAGGAACGTTTCACATTCCAGAAGATTTTTTGGGGCGCCGTGGTTCTGCAGGCTTCCAACATCATGCTGATTGTGTTCCTGCTCTCACTGATGCCGCCCTTTATCCGCACGGATCAGCCCTATCTGCCGCAGGCGGTCATGCTTTCGGCGCTTTTTGTGCTCGTCTGCTTCGTCGTGCATTTGGGCTACAGCTGGATCGCCGCGGCGGGCGCCAAGCGTCTGGCCGGCCCAAAGTTTTCATTTTGGCTCAACCGCATCAGCGCCGTTCTTTTCTGGCTCCTTGCGGTGAGCGTTATTTGGAACGCCTTTTTCAAGGGCTGAAAATTTCTGTCGGCGGCGTACGGTCAGCCTCAGATCCAAGCCTTCCAGCATTACAGTCCGCCTCACTGACGGCGCGATTGGGCGGGCCATCTCCCGCATCGGCTGATGCCGCTCACTCCATTCGAAAAATACGGACTTCCTGAAAAGCCGGGAAAACAGAGGCATCGAGATACGAAAATTCCAGCATTTTGATCGCCTAAATAACTAGGCCAAAATATCTATTTTCGGCCTTTTTTGCATTTACATAAAAGAAACAAGATCAAACGTCATTGACTTCAAACGCCGGGCTCTTTTAGGCTTTGTAAACCATATCAGAAACCCCGAAGCGGCAGCAGGCACATCGAAGTCCGATCTTTAAGAGGATCCTTTCCCATTGCTTTGATGTCTGCTCTGCCGTCCAAAAGACCCCATAAAAATGCTGCTTTCTTTGCGGCTCAGCCGGAGTATTTAATGAAGCGAAACCGAGTCGGCATTGCCCTTTCCGCTGTAGGCATCCATGCGTCCATCGGCAGCGTCTATGCCTGGAGCGTACTGACGAAGCCTGTGATGGCAGAGATGGGCATCACGCTCTCGAGCACGACCTGGGCGTTTTCCATCGCCATTTTGTTTCTTGGGCTCTCTGCAGCGTTCCTCGGCAAGTTCGTTGAACGCATCGGCCCTCGTGCTTCGGGCCTCCTTTCCATGCTCTTTTTCTGTTCCGGTCTGATCGGCACTTCGCTCGCCGTTTCGATGAAGAGCGTCGCACTCCTCTATTTTTTCTACGGTGCGGTGGGCGGCATCGGGCTCGGCATCGGCTATATCACGCCGGTTTCTACTTTGGTCAAATGGTTCCCCGCTCGCCGCGGATTTGCAACCGGCCTGGCCATTATGGGGTTCGGCTTTGCTTCGCTCATCGGCGGGCCGCTGATGCAAAAGCTCACGGCCCTCTATGGCCTATCAGCCAACTTCCTCATCATGGGAGGGGCTTACGCGGTTGTCATGACGCTCTCATCGCTCTATTTAATGCCTCCGAAAGCCGGTGAAACGGTTGATCTCACCAAGCTTTCCGACGATGCATCGGAAAAACTAAAGAAAGCCGCGGCCGCCCAAACCGGCAGACAGTACACGCGCCGCGAAGCCGTCCAGACCTGGGAATTTTGGTCGCTTTGGTGGCTTTTCTTCACCAACATCACCTGCGGCATCGGACTCCTCGCTGTTGCCTCTCCGATGGCTCAGGAAGCCGTCGGCATGAATGCTGCCGGTGCTGCCGCGCTCGTGGGCGCCATCGGCATCGTCAATGGTCTTGGGCGGCTCGCCTGGTCAACGCTTTCCGATTGGATGGGACGCGCCTCGACCTACGTGCTTTTCTTTGTGATTGAAACGGCAGCCTTCTGTGCGCTCGCCCAAACCCCATCGGAAGCCCTTTTTTATATCCTCGTTCTCACGATCATCAGCTGCTACGGCGGCGGATTTTCCTGCATGCCGGCCTTCCTTTCGGATTTATTCGGTGTTCGCCAGCTCTCCTCCATTCACGGCATCATGCTGACGGCCTGGGCCTTGGCCGGCATTGCCGGGCCTATGCTCTTATCCGTCATTAAGGAAACGACCGGGAGCTACCACCAAACGATGCTGGTTTTTGCCGGTTTGATGTTGGCAGCCCTCGTTCTGTCCGTCATCTTGAAAGTGAAGAGCAGCAAACACTGAGGAACGGGCTATTGGCCAAACGCGCTCTTTTTATTCGAAGGGGCGTTTTAATGCAGAAATAATCTTGAGGAGAAATGCATTCTGCACTCAAAATGAAGCCGTCAAGACTAGCTTGATTCCAATAGGGATGAGCTCAAAAGACGGCTTCAGCGGTATCGCAGGTGTCAGCTTTGTCCGGTACGGGCTGGAATGATTTCGGCCATTGTCAGACTGACCAAAAATTGGCTCGTGCAATCCGCATGGGCCGCAACAAAAGTGCTCCGGAAGCTTTCCGAAAAGTCGAGAAAGACCGGCTCATCGTCCTTGGGGCCGTCTTTGACTGCTTGATGCATCAATGCGCTTTTGTAGAGGCCGTTCGGGCGCTTAAAAGCGACGGTATTCTTACGGCTGCCGCTCAACCGCAAATCGTTTTGTCCGCGCAATGGCCGCAACGCCCGGAAATGCAGCTTACTGGTTAATGCCGCCGTCCTCCTGCGTTCTGGAACTGAACAACGATCCCTGCAGACCTTTTTTGGCGACATAGGCTTCTACCCACCGCTTCACGCTTGTCTGTGATGCGCCGGTCATTTCTGACACTTCTTTGAGGGTATGGCCGGTCAGCCGCAAACGGACAGCTTTATCTTTGATGTAGCGGTTATAGCGAAAGAGCGACGGCGAAATTTCCGTTTTGAAAGTGCCCTTCTTCCAAGCGTTTGACCAGTCTTTGACGGTATTGGCCGGGAGATTAAGCATCCTCGCCGCGCGCACGTAGCCATAGCCGGCTTCAAAGAGCTTAACGGCGCTTCCGCGAAGCTGGGCAGGGTTGCAGTACTTCGGACGCAGCCGGTTGCGCACGGACGGTTCGGGCGGAGATGACGGAGCTGAGAACGGCATTTGAACCTCGCAATCCGAATTCAAGGTAAAAAAAGCCCGTCCCCCGCACAGGCGGCAGACGGGCGCGAGATGAGAGGCGGGATCGAACTGCCGTGCAGTCCGTCTCGCTTCAGTTCATTGGTTGTTCACCCGCCTCCGCCGACCCTTGGAGTACGGCCGACGGAGGCTTGGAGCTCACGACTGAGGATTAAGTTCCTCAATTCGATGCGCGTTTTTAGAACGAGTAACGGAGGTTGGCGTTGAAGGCATTGTTCATGCGATCGTCGCCGCCGGCCGTCAGACCGTAGTTGAGACCAAACGTCCAGGCGCCGTTCTGAGCGGAGACGCCCAGCGTGGCCTGAATCGGGTTGGTATCCACAACGCGAGTGACGCTCTGGATGCCGCCCGTGTAGGTTGCAACCGCATCCTTGTCGCCGAAGGCGGGGACAACGGAGAGGTCAACCATCGGAGCGAGCTTCCAGCCGTTCACGTCGAAGTTGCCCGAGAAGGCAACGCCCAACGGGAGCTGGTAGACCGTCATCGTGTCGTAGTCAGCACCGTACTTGGAGTCGTCCATGTCGATGCGGCTCAGACGGATGCCGGCATGCGGCGTGATGTTGAGCGCGCCGAACTTGGCGAGGTACTCGGTGCCGAGGCCGAACGTGAAGACGTTGGCATCAAGCGATTCCTTGTAGGAGCCGAGGATGTTGTTCGTCGACAGGTCGTTGGAAACCTGGGTGTAGCCCAAGTCAGCCTTGACGTTGAAGTCGCCGAAGGTCTGAGCACCGTAGAGACTCACGCCATAGAAGTCGGCATCATTGTCAACCTTGGCGCCCGAACCCACGGAGTTGCCGTCCGCCTGACCGACGTTGAAAGCAACGCCCAGCGTACCGCCGCAGGCAGCGGTGTAGTCAAAGCCCAGAACGGCACCGTAGATGTCGGCTTCATAGCCGGCACCGTTGCCGTAGAGGCGCTTAGCTTCGTTGGTCGTGCCGAAGACGTCCACCCAGGGGGTGAAGCCTTCCGTGCGCTGCGCGGAGGTGCGGCGGCTGACGGCAGCCGTGACCTGATCATTGATGTCGAGCGCCGTCGTGAACGCGCCGCCAACAACAGCCATATTGACGGACGTGTTGGCTGCATTCACGATGGTCTTGTCGAGGTTTTCCTCCATTTGATTGAGGTACTTCTCAACGTCACGTGCCGCAGTGCGGTCCTTCAGGAGGTCGACGAGCTGAGTGTTCTCGTCATTGAATTGCTCGAATGTAACGTCGTCTTTAAAGACTCCCTGAGCCTTAAGGGATTCAAAGGCAGACTTATCGGCATTTTCATAAAGCTTGTCCAAACCGAACAGCACCTTATCGCCAATGATGCTCTGACCAAACTGAACTTGACGGACAGAGTTTTCGATATCGCCTGCAACCAACAGACCGGCATCGTAAACATCGTCAATGAAGTTTTCATTGACGTTAAAGGCGACAACACCGTCGGCATTTGTCGCCGTTTCGTTGTAAGCCTCAGTACCAAAATCAACACTAAGGCCGTTGGTCAAGCCGGTATGGAATTCATAAAGGCCCGTATCCTTGTTGACCGTGAGCACTTCATGGTTGATGTCCTTGAGGTTGACGAGGTCAAGTTCATTCGCGCCGGTGATGCTTACGTTGTCAGCAAACTTCACGAGATTGACGACAGTATTTTTTTCGCCAGCTGCTTTGTAGCCAGAGTTAACGACAGAAGCGATGTCGACGGCAATCACATTAGGCTCATTGGCCGTAAAGCTGATATTGCTCGTAAAGGTTGTGGCTTCACCGATCCACAAAACGTTCGAATCAACGTTCTCAGACTTGTAGGCGCGTGCAGCAGCGAGGTGGTCGCCAGCAACGACGAGACCGCCGTTCTCGTCTTCGTCAGCCCCAACAGCCACGTTGCCGGCATTGATCTGAAGATTCGTGTCGGCGACCTTGCCTTCACTGTCTGCTTTCAGCTTCGTGCCGAGAACATTCAAGACGCCGCCTTCAACCGCAAAGGCTCCGTTTGAAGTCGTTGCCTTATTATCGACGAGCGCAGTCGTCAAGGTGCCTGTAACAGAGAGGGTCGTGTCAGTGCCAGAGATGGCGATACCCTTTTCATTCGTGAACTTGAAGTCACCAACGATCTCGTTCGTGCCGTTCTCAAACTTGACCAGATTGTTAATGGTGCCGCCGTCAGCAGCAACTTCGCCGAAGTTTGTGTTGTTGGCAATGATGTCCAGTGCCTTGCCATCTTTGTCAGTGAAGCCCTTGAATACCTCAGTTCCGTTGCCGCGGATCGTGATGGTCTTCTCACCAGCTGTATAAGGGGTGGTGGAAGCCCAGACATAGTTGAGATGGAAGTCTTCTGCATCAGCCGTTGCATCAGCCTTCTTCACGAGTTCCAGCGTCTTGATAGTGACGTCTTTGTCTCCCGCAACGACGGCAGGATGTGCGGTGCCGTATTCCGTGACAACGTCCGTATTGCCGGCATAACCCACCAACTTGGCATCTTCAAACGTGGCGGCTGCAACCTTGCCGTCAGCACTTTTTTCTCCCACAAGAGTGGCGGAACGGAAATTGACGTTGCCGATCTGTTGGGCGAGCTGAGTGTACTGTTTGGCAGTGAATGCACCCGTATAGGAAGTGTCATTAACTGAACCGGTATCGTCCTTGTCAGCAAGCGCTTTACCCAGCTTAGTGGCTGTCCAAGTGGTCTTCCCATCCTTGGTTTCAGACGTGATCAGGTTGGCGATGGAGGTGTTGATAGTACCCTCATTCTTCACCGTAACCGAATCCACTCCCGTGGCATAACTCACGGATTCAAGATTCAGGACACCAGTCTCTCCAATTTCAAGAGAAGAACCGGTAGTTGCAAAGGCGAGCGTACCGATTTCAGAATCGCCATTATTGATGAGCTTGCCGTTCGTGTCGGCTGTTTCTGAGCCAGCCTTAGCCTTGCCAAGGGTGACCGAGATTGCCTTAAAGGCACCATCCTGAACGGTAGTCTTGTCGTTCACGAGAACCACATCATCAGTGACCAGCGTACCGCCATTGACCGTAACCGTACCGCCGAAGTACTTTGCACCAGCGATCTTCGTCGTACCCTTTGTCAGTGTGTAGGTACCAAGGAATTCAGAAGCATCGGCAATCGACACGTTCGCTGCACTGGAACTAATCGAGGAGTCAGCAACACCGGCGATCGAACCGCCGAAAGAAATCGTGCCCAGGCCGGTGAACGCAGCGATGGCTGCCGTTCCTTCCGGACCTGCACCATTCGCTTTACCAAGATAGAGGTCGGAACCAGCAGAACCTGTGATGGGTTTACCGTCTTTCTGCGTGAGCGTATTGCCCGAGAAAGTGATGGTTTCATTTTCGCTGGCATTAAGGGTCAGACTGGCGTTGTCGCCCACATAGATTGCACCGCCCTGGAAGGCAGAGTTACCCGAGAAGGAACTATTGCCCTTAATGGTCACCGAAGCGGCTTCAGCATAGATTGCGCCGCCTTTACCGGCTTCATCCGTTGTTTTGTTGTTGGTGAACGTGACACTATCAAGATTGATTTCGTCATCATGCCCATTGAAATCTGACTGCGCCATCACACTGACCGCACCGCCGGAGGACTTGGCGGAATTTCCCGTAAAGGTCGAATCAGTGATGCTATGCTTCAACGTTCCGTTCTCATTAGGACGAACCCAGAGCGTCACAGCGCCGCCAACATTGTTCGAACTATTGTTGGAGAACGAACTGTCAACTAAATTGATAGACGCTCCAACCAAATCTGTAGTTGACGAACTACTTGCATGGTACATATTGGTAAGGACGCCATAACCAGTGGCGCCTTCAACCGTTTTGAAACCAGATGCATTGACGGTCAACGCATTGAAGGTTTTGTTGTAACTTACCGTGCCGTATTTCGCATCGAGTGAGCCAACCACTCCATCTGCACCCATCGCAATAGCGACACCGGGGTGTGCGACTGGAGCAGTAGTTGGCTCCTCAGTGGCCATTGCTGCTCCGGCGACAAAAGAGGCAACAGCAGCGGCAACGACGGTCTTCACCGCCTTGCCCTGATAGGAAGAAGCCTTTTCGCTCGTCACGACGACGCCGCGTGTGAGCGACTTGGCAACTTTGAATGTACGATTCATTATTCAATTACTCCAAGAGTGTTCTTACATCTCGTCAACCCGACGTTTGCGGGCTACGAGGCAGTGCAAACAGCACTCCGAGCAGTCTATGAAGTCGTATGAATACGTATGGGGGGGGGGGTAACCCTATGCTTCGCAGTAATTTACATGGATAATTTCCGACGTGTCTAACGAATAAACATTCGTGGTAGAAACCCTATATTTCCTCTTTGTTGTAAATTCACGACGCAGATAAACGCCGTTCGAAAACAAAACCAAGGACCGCTGGGCCAAATGTCTTCAGTGTCCCAACGCTTCGGGTAGTACGTAAACAGAATGGTGTTTTCGAAAATGGCTCCCCTATCCTCAGCATTGAGCGCCTTCAGCATTTATTCGTCCAGACACTGCTCAGCATTATTCAGCGGACCCCGACGCAAAGTCGAATTCTCGATAAGGTGATGCATCCCGCAGGCCAATCTGATGCTGACCGCGTATTCGTCAGGATGCGCTCTTGACAAGATCCGTTCACAGCGTTTTCCGGGGACCAAGCAAAACGCACGGCATCGTTGCAAGGCCGACGATGAAGCGATGGATGACTTCGATTGCGTATCAGCGCTTTCCAATCAATCCGTCAAAAAACGGGGATACTTGACATCGCTTTATCCAGTCGCGAGGCGGACTCCCCACGAAAAGGCCAGCCAGCCCTGCAGCTGCATCCAGTCAGCCAAGGGACACTCATTCAAAGGCAGGAACACTCCCAGCAATCGGTTTCAGCGGCAGTGCTTTAGCTTCGAACGGTCTGAGTTCCCGGGACGCCTTTGGCATCCACCTGCGCGGTCATCTGAGTACGCAGCGAGAGCTTCCACTCTGCAACTTTCCAGCCGTTTTTGCGGGCTGCGGATTCGAGCACCGCGTCCGGATTGACACAAATGGTATAGCCCGCGCGTTCTGCGAGCGGCAGGTCATTTCTGCTGTCGGTGAAAAAAAGCACATCTTCAAAACCGATGCCGGCTTCGGCGAGCCGTTGAGAAAGTCTCTCGACCTTCCCTTCCTGAAAAGTCGGAATGCCGACAATTTCGCCGGTACAGAATCCGTCTTTAAACGCCAGCTCAATCCCCATCGCATCGGTGAGTCCAAAGAGCTTGGCAATCGGCTTCACAATGAAGGCTGCTGAGGCCGAGAGTACACAGGCTGGGATATTGGCCTGCAGTGCGTTCTTCACCCATTTCTTGCCGTCTGGGAAAATAAGCGGCGCAATTTTCTTTTTGGCAAACTCCTGAGCCAATGCATGGAGTTTTTCCTCCGGAATGCTGCGGAACGCTCCGGCATGTTTTCTGCAGAAATCGCGGATGTCCAGTACGCCTTTGGCGTAGCTTTTCACCATATCGCGGTCGTACTGACGCCAGATGGGATCAGTGACGATCTTTTTTTCATAAAGAAATTCCGTCCATAGGATCGTTGCATCACACGCGATCAGCGTGTGGTCCAGATCAAAGACCACGAGCTTCGGGGGCCGGGACGTACCCGGAAGCATCAGCGGAAAAGCGGCCATGGCAGTTAATTCAGTTTAAAAGACTTCTAAAGCGGACGGATGAGGGATGGATAGTGAGAGTCATTGTGCAGAATTCATGCCCAATCAGCAAAGCCGATTTTGCCATTCGATCCCAGTGAAGTTGATGCAGGTCTATCTGACGGCAGAATTCATCCTTTTGAAACACACTTTGTGGTTTGTGATGGGCAATGAAAACGGGACGCAGCAGCTGGAAAGCCATTGCGTCCCATTTTTTCTGAAGTCGGCTGACGGTTCTAATCATCAGGCCGAACGAGCTCAATTGAGCGAAATGCGCTCAGCAGCAACGCTGGAAATTACTGATCACCCCAGACTTCGTCGGCGATTTCACGCACCAGGCGAACCTTCGCCCACTGCTCTTCTTCGGTCATGATATTGCCTTCTTCAGTGGAGGAGAAGCCGCACTGGGGCGAGAGGCAAAGCTGATTGAGCGGCACATATTTCGTCGCCTCTTCAATGCGAGCTTTGACAGCGTCCTTATCTTCAAGTTCAGGGAACTTGCTGGTGATGAGACCGAGCACGACGGTTTGGTTCTTGATGAAGCGGAGCGGTTCGAAGGAACCCGAACGGTCGCTGTCATACTCGAGGAAGAACCCGTCCACATTGCAGTGCGAGAAGAGAATGTCGGCCACGGGTTCGTAGCCGCCTGACGAGAACCAGGTCGAGCGGAAGTTGCCGCGGCAGATATGCATCGTGACGGTGAGATCTGCGGGCTTATTGGCCAGGATCTTGTTGATCACTTCAACGTAGCGCTTGGCCACCCAATCGACGTCAATACCGCGTGCGGCGTAGGCTCCCCGCTTTTCGACCGAGCAGAATTCACCCCAGCTCGTGTCGTCAAACTGAAGATAGCGGCAGCCGCGTTCATAAAGCGCAAGCATGGCGTCCGTCCACGTCTGTGCAAGATCGTCAAAAAGCGCATCGGGATGCTCAGCATAAAACGGGATGGGCTTATAGGTCTCACAGCGCACCGCACAGATGAGGTGGAGCATCGAGGGCGACGGGATCGTGTACTTGATGGGGGTATCGCCGGCAATCGCCTTCAGACGGTCATAGGCTTCCAAGAACGGATGATCCTTGGGGAAACGGATGCGGTCTTCGATCACCACCGTTTCGGCCTTGGGCTGGAAGCCTTCAAAATGCACCGACCAATGCTCGGCCTTCACATGATGCAGACCGGAAAGACCAGCGAGAAAGTCCAGATGCCAGAAGGAGCGGCGGAATTCGCCGTCGGTCACGGCCTTGAGGCCGTTCTTCACTTCCTTTTCCACCAGATCCTTGATGAGACGGTCTTCGAGCGCGGTGAGAGAGGCACGATCGAGCTTCCCGGCCTGAAAAGCGTGACGCGCGTCGAGCAGTTCCTTGGGGCGCAGAAAGCTGCCGACGACATCAGCACGATACGGGGGATTGACTTGGGACATTTTTCTTCTCCGGCATTGGGACGGATCCGCACTCGGCAAAGCACCCTGCTTCGCGGCATGGGGCGGACATCCTGTTGAAAATTTGGTGAATGAATTATGGCCCGCCTGTATTCGTTTCGGTCAGCCTAAACGCGTCTCTCGGACGTAATACCGCAAGCTTGGGCGCAATTGCTGTGGCACGTATTCACCGAGGGAGGCGATGCCACCGCGCAGCCATATGCCTTATGGCCAGGCCAAAGAGCACTGGGATGACCCAAAAGCACCACTCGGCAACGACCGTCGGAAGCAGTGCTGCAACAGAGCTCAGAATGAATAGTCCGCCCGGCACAAACCCAAGACCCGCAAAGAGACTCGGCCGCCCGCCCGTCATACGGTGGTGCGCAATTCTGCGCTCGAGCATGCCGTCAGCAAAGAGCGCAATAAGAAAGACCCCCGAAAGGAGGAAATAGACCGCTATTCTGGCTGTCCGCCGGATGGCCAGCAGCCCCATGAGCCGAAGATTTTCAATATAGGGCGAAGCTGCCGCTCTCGATAAGCTCGCCTGAATCGGATCCGCCTCTCGTCTCGAATCATTCCCTGACCACCCTGGGAGCCGTGTATGGGCTCCCTTGCCGAGCGACGTCGGAAATAAGCCTTGGGTTCCGGATGCCCATACGGTGCGCATCGCATCCTCCGTCCATTGAGCGGCGAGAGACGCCCTCCCGTCCAAAACCTGCGCGGCGCCATACGCATCGGCATAAATCACCCGAATGAGCCGCTCGGGCGAAGTCCCGGCGGCGCCAAAGCCGGCGGTGAAGAGCATAGCGGCTGTCCATAATCCTAAAAAGGCTCTCATTTCAGACTGTCTCCTTTTGCACCATTGGAGTGACGTCTGAACGCCCCCGACCGACCGCTCTTCAGGCACTTCACGCGAGCCTCAAGGAACGCTCGCAAACGCTCGATGGGCGCATGTGCTTTCGTTACCTGCGCATAAAGATGGAGGCCTTCGAGCGCGGGATCCAGAATCGGCATACGCCCTTTCCAAAGCCGGCCGCCCGAGAGCGACGCAAAAAATTCCAGGTTAGGCAGCTGGCAGAGGGCTTCGAGCGGCACGACGGAATCGCGTCGGCCGCTGAGACTTGATGATGCGGCCGCACGGAAGGCGGGGAGCGCACTCGCACCTGCAGTTGTCGTCACCGAGGCCGCTGTCTCCCAAATCGTCGTCCGGCCGAAAGCTTCAGCAATAAACTTTTGCGTTGCTTCATCCTTCGTGCGCAGCGCAATGAGATTATTCAAATTGCCAAGCGCCATGCGTGCCTGCGCCGCAGAACCTAAGCGCGCTTCCAGATCGCTGATGGTCTGCATGGCGCACACGCACTGAAAGCCCGCCTCCATGCCTTTATTGAGGATTTCAATCAGGGGCGGATTGATGACGTTTGCGGTTTCATCCACAAAGAGACTCGTCCGCACAGCCTCCTGACCGCTTGCTTCGGTGTTGTAGCGCCGCCCGGCTGCGCCCGAAAGGTCTGAAAGCAAGAGCGCCCCTAGGGCCGAAGCCGTCTCGGCGTCGGGCAGTGCATCGAGCCCCAGATAGAGGACGCCCTGCATGCTGATCACGTCTTCGAGCGAAACGATGGGCCGCGGATCGTCGGTTTTGCCCGAGAGATCAAATTCCGGAGAGAGACTTTCGCCCAAAGCACCGGCCGTCAGCATGGAGAGTGCCGGCAGGAGCGAAGCGGTGATCTTCGCATAATGCTCGCGGCTGTGGCGATATACGGAGAGGAGCCCATCGACCGCTGCTTCGGGCGTCTCGGGGCAGTATTTCGATCCTGAGCAGCCCGCGGTGCGCTCCCAAAGCGTCGCCATGGCTGCGAGCTCCATCCCGCCGCCCGCACCCATCGGCACCCGGATCTCGCGCGACTGCTGCAGGACGAGCGCCTCGAGGCGCTCTTCCCAAAAGGGGACGCGCTTAGACAAATCCTTGCGGAGCGCCGCCTCGAGGAGTTCCTCAATGCCGCGCTCGAGTGCCGCGCGAAAGCGCCGCAATGTGGGCGGCTGTCCCGCAAAGAGCATGCCTTCGGTCATGACAAAGACCGCACGCCAGGCAAATGCGGTAAAAGCACCGTCCCCGCGAGGGAGCACTGCGCAAATGCGGCTCGCGATTTCAGTGCTGCGGGTGTAGCTCCCCAAAGGATTGAGCCGCACGCCGCGCTTCGGAAATGCCGGGTGAAATTCGAGCGGCTCAGGCCGCCCGGCGGCACGGCAAGCCCCAATAACGGCACTTCGGAGGCGTTTGCTCGATTTAGGATCAATGACAATGACCGCGTCGCCGCGCAGAATCGCTTGACTCACGAGATTCGTCAGCACGACGCCTTTGCCCGTCTGCGTAGTGCCGACGAGAAGCGTTCCGCCCCCTAAGCTCGAGAGCGGCCGAATAATGCCGGGTTCTTCTTCTTTCCGTCCGCGCTGCCAGGGCGGACAGACCGGCGACGGCCCGACACCGTGCAGGACGGGAATGCCGGGCGATGCGTCAGGGAGACCGGGGTGCTGAGTAAACCAATGCCGCCAACGTTCCGGCAGAAGCATGCTTTTCCAGTCAATGCGCGTTAATTCATAAAACCGCTGCGCTTCGACCGGTGTCCAGCGAAACCCGAGCCCAAACCATACCGACTGAACAGGCGCTTCGGCCAGTACATGAAAGAGCGTCCCTGAATCTGCTCCTATCAGACGAATCGCGGCCGCCCTCGTCATGCCCGTCTGACGAATGGCCGACTGGGGTTCATCGGGCGAGAGCCTAGGCGTCTCGAAGCTCCTCATCACGAGCGCCAGATCGGCAAAGCTCATGAAGGCCGGCGCATGCCCGGAGAGCCGCGACCGTTCTTGCCAAATACGCTGCGCCTCCGTGATCCGCTTGAGCGCGAACCCGGCCGGGATTCCGCCCAATACCAGTGCGGGCATGCCGGAAAGCACTCCGCAGCTCCAAAGTCCCAATGCAAAGGCCGAAGCGGTCACGTGCCACAGAACGGGGCCAACTTCCCAGGCTGGCCGCCAGAGCGCCAAACAGTCTGCAGAAGCTTCCGACGCCGGCCTGAAAGACTGGGCAAATGGTCCTCTTCTTTTGAGTAATTCCATAACATTAGCCATCGCTCACATTCCAATCCAATGGGCCTCGACGCCCTGCGCCGCAAGGCGCCCGCGCAAGTCACCCTCGATCCGATCATTGCCGCCGGCAGGATGCCGATGAACGAGCGTAAGGGCTGCTTGGTTCAAAAGAAGTCCGGCCTCCACTAAGCCCTCGTTGTCCGCGCGGTGCCAAATCCAAGGGGCCAGCCCCGCATTCGCACCGGTGCGGCGGACTAGAAGCGCTGAAGCGGAGAGGAATGCCCGCAGGCGTTCAAAAGAATCTTCAAAACAGCCTTCCGGGAGAAACACGCCGGGCGGATTAAGCGTTGTGATTTCGGAAGTGAACGCACCGGAGTCTTTCAGGTGTTCCAACGCAGCCGAAACTGCATCGCCCGCCAAACCCGCCTCGGCGCCCAGCCCAAAGATCCACTCGCAGTCGTCGAGCTGCGGCATCGGTGTCTGAGGCTCTTCAATCACTCGAGGTTTCGGCTGTGAGTGCTCTGCCTCCGTCCCGTCCGCATGCTCGAAGCAAAACGGCCGGCAGCCTTCTGCGTGCTCGGTGTTTTTTGGTGGTGCCGATACTTCCGGGCGCGGTATAAAACCGGCTGGATTCCCCGCCATAGGCCGTCCTCGGGCGCCGTCCGGACCCAGTGCCCGGGCAATGGGCTGAGCCGCTTTGACCAGCCGCATTAAACGAGCATCCTCAGCCGCCCAAAGTTCATTCGCGGTACGCGCGCTGTCAGCGCCGCTTCCCGAAGTCTCGGTTTCAAGGGACTCTGAAAGTGCCTTCACCGCTCTCGCCCTATTCTCAAGCTGCACGGGGCTTAAGCGAGACTGTGCAGCTGCTGTGAGAAAGGCGGCCTCGAGTTCACGCGAAGGCCTTAAAGGAAGGGCCGCCGGTTTCTTCGGAAGTGCTAGTTTTTGCGGCTTTATCGGCGCAGATGCTGTAAGCCCGAGAACCTCTGCTGCCGCAAAGAGCGCTGCCGCACGAAGCAGGCAATCTTCTCTTTCCTCTTGACAGTGCGCATCGAGCTTCAGATACGGGGCGGCAGCGGGATAAATGCCGACCGCTGTCTCCGCCAAGAGCCGTCCGCCCTGAGGCCATTCGAGCCACCAGCCGTCAGCCGCCCACCATAAACGCGGTTTTCGATGCGCTTCGGCTGAAGCGGATTCATCCGGTTTCTCCGCTGAATCGTCCGTCGAATCCTCTGGTGACGCGCGCCTGTGTCGAGCGGCAAACCCTTTTGGGCTTCCCTCATCCGCCGCGGCATCGACGGGAAGCACCTCACCCTCGGCGACCCTTTGGGCGAAAGCTTTGGAGAAAAGCGTTCGGCCTTCGGCGGACGATGCCAGGCGAAGAATCTCGCTCGGAAGCTTGGGCGCACCGCAAAAGGCTCTTCTGCGGCGAGCATCGGTCAAAATGCGGGCGAGAAGACGCCCTTCTTCACTGCCCGCCGTCAGTCCCAAAAGTTCGTCGTCGAGCGCCGCGTCCCATCTCCGGTCAAAATTCGTCTCGATGACGCTCATCCATTGCGTCTCTGAGGCCCTGGAGCTCCGCATCGCTCCCCGGATGCGCGCAAGGATGCTCCATAACGCCCGCCTTTTCGTTTCGCTTTTTGGATGTTTGCTGCTGATATCAAAGGGCCCCGCAGACGGCTCTTCGGCGTATTTCCCTCTTACGACTCGGCCGATCTGCATGCTGCGAAGCACGAATTCGGCCAAAAACTCCGTTTCGGGGGCCCAGCATTCCAACGGCTGCCAGCGGTCTGCTCGTCCCATGCCGGCTTCCACGGTGATCTCGGTTATCGGTTCCCAGGCAGCTGCCAGTGCGCCCAAGAATACCGTCCGCCTGCGGGCCTGACGCAGATGATCGATTTCGACGGGATTTAGCCCGGCTGGCTGCGGCAGAGCTGCTACGGCAGCTGCCGCGTCCCCCGTCAATGCCAATCCTCGGGCAAGGAGTCTTTGGCCGAACGCTTCATTTGCCCAAAGCGCACAGTCGGCCGCAAAGGCCGTGAGCGCCGAAGCGCCCCAGGCATTGAAGTCTGCCCGACCGAGCGAAGCTTCAATGCGGGCCAAGGCTTCCGGATGATGGCGTAAAGCGGCGAGCGGATTGGCCGGACGGCATCGCAGCAGGGTTTCACCGAAAAGTCCGCCGGCACTCCGCCCATCCTCCGCTGACCCATAGGCCGCTGATGGCTGCGGCATTAAGCCGGGCTCGAGGCAGGTGTTTTTCGTGCTGAAATGCGGAATAGGAATGGGCATCGTGACGGGAGTGATTTGGAGATAAAAAGGAGAAAAAGCCCGAAATTTTGGGCTTACATAAAAAAAGCCCCGCCGAATGCCTCGTCATCGGTCCAAAGGACCGAAAACGGGAGGCATCCGAGCGGGGTGCGATGAAGCTCAATGTCAGAGATGATCGGCTGAACACGCCGTCAGTCCTCATTAAGGATGGCGGCGCCGCCATTCGCGAAGCACGTCTAGGAGCGCGAGCGGAATTTCCGCTGCGTTTCTCACTACACGTATTTCCTTTTCGAAGAGCCGGCGGCCCGGTGCGGTCTGATGCAGATTCAAGAGCACTGCCGCCGTTTCAACCCCGGCGAGCTTTAAAGCTCCTTCCTCCGCCCGACAGTCGTCCGCGGCAAAAACCCCATCGGTAAAGAGAATGAGGAGTTTCGTCGGCTCAGGACGGTTCCCTAGCGAAAAAAGTGACCAGAGGAGCGTTTGAGTAATTGGCGTCGGTCCCCTGGAAGGGATCGAAGCGAGCACCCTGCGCGAGCCGCCGGGCGGCGTCTCCCACTCGGAAGCGAGCATCGGGCCTCGGCCGGCGGCGTCTGGAAAGACGGCCGTTCGGCAGTGAATGCCTGGCGTTCGCTTTAAAGCTTCCTCAAGCCGGGCTGCCGCCGTCCGCACGATCGCGCCGCCCTCGACCCCCACGGATCCCGAAAGATCGATGAGGATTTGCACGGCGGCGTCGCAGGCAGGCGCCCGGCCTTCCCGCAGGAAGATTCGGTCGTCGCCGCAGACGGCGCGCTCCAAGAGATCATCGTCTGCGTCCCAGCCCGAAGCTGCGCCGCTCATTGGCACCGGCACGCGTCGGCGAAGCGCCTCGGCGTACTGAAATCCAAGATCTGACGTTTTGGGCCAAACCCTGGCGAAAGCACGCCGAGCTGTCTCAATTTCCGCGGGCAAATACCCTCGAAGGATGTGAGAAGACGAACTGACGCCATCCATCGAGCCGGCATTCGCTAATAAAGCCTGTTCGCAGTCTCGCGCGAAGGCCTCGGCATAGCATTCCTCAGCCGCCGTCGGATCAAATTCCTCTTCGGACTTTGCCGTGATGGCCGAGAGGAGCTCTTCGAGCCCCGCTTCAGCATCGCAGGACGATGCCTTCGGGTTAAGCGATGCCTCCACTTGGGGCGAACTGCCGGACGCGGGAACCCACCCCGTCGGATCCAATAAACGCCTGAGGACGGCGTATTCCGCCGCCGGCGCAAGATCCTCTGCCGGTGAATCGAACCCATTGTCCCCCGCCGCACTCGCAGTCTCACTGCCATTGTCAAAGAGTGAAAGCTGAAGCGACGCCGCTCCCATACGGGGAGAGGAGCGCGCTTCATCTTCCGCGCTTAACAAAGCCGACTCGACTTGGGCGGTTTTCTTGGCCGTCCGCATGCGGTCGCTGAGGAGCTCCACCAGGTCCCGGGCCAAACCGAGGCTTTCAGCCGTATTGACGAGCGGGAGTCTCCCCATCACGAAACGAAGCGCCTCATCGAGGAGACCCCCGCCGAGTTTCTCTCGGGCCAATTGATCGGCTCGGACGAGTATGCCCTCAGGGAGCTTGACGTTCAAAACCTTAGCCTCGAGGACGCCCAGCATCCAGCCGAAAAAGAGCTCGGGGAGCTTGGTGGTTCCGTTGACGGCAAATGCCGCCTTCCCTGTCGTGCAGAGCACAGCAAAGAGTGCTTCACGCCAAAAGCGGTAGCCGCGGCACTCCGCCATGCCCAATGCGTCCACGCGAATATCTTCAAAGAGGTTGAAGAATGCGCTCACTCTTGGGTCTGAGTGCGTCTCTGAACCTGCAGCATCGAAGTTCGTATGAACCACGTGACAGCGCTCATGAACGCCATGACCAAAGAGATAGATGGGCGCGGCCGGATGACTGAAGTCAATGGGCCCGAGCCAAATCGTGCGGCCGTCCGTCTGCGGGCGCCCTTTGAACTTGACGGCAATGCCGTCTCGTCTGCAGAGCGCCGGCAGCGCGAGCATGGCCATGATTCTGGCGGTATCGGCTGCGGCCGGACCGCCGGCGCCGAGTTCGGCGGCAGCATGTTCAAGGAGCGGTCTGGCCGCTCCCCAAAAACGTCTGCCCTTGAAAAGCTTTTCCGCTTTTGCGTTGACCTCGCGAAAGGTCTCCGCTAAACGGCGCTTTTCGGCGCCCTTGACTTTCGCGCGCAGTCCGTCTAAACGATTGAGCTCGGCATAAAGCTGAGCTTCTTCCGGCGTCGTCGGGTCGCCGAAGCGCGCTTCGGTGTAGCTCGGCGGCAGGAACCTTCGCTTTTGAGCGGCTCGAGCGTTTGGCTGAGCCAAAGGCCCGCACCCTCTCGCGGCGATGTGTTTGGAAGGCCGTTCATCGTCGAGCTGCAAAGCGAATTGAACAGTGCCCGTTGTCATCATGATGGATCTCCAATGAAGATGTGGTCTGCGCTTTCCTTTGCCGGGAAATCGATATTCAAGCTTTCTCACCACAAGAAATGCCCCAAAACCAGCGGTCAGGGGCATTCTTGAGCTTTAAAAAGCCTAAATAGGGCGCCCGGCAAAAGGCGTCACGAAAGAGCGGCAGTCTGAGTGCAGGCCTTCGGTCTCGAGGACCGAGGGTTTCTCCGCACGGGGGCCGAAGACTCCGCGCGCATCTGCCGCAGTTCCGTGATTCGCTCGCCGAAGATCGTTTTGAGATACGTAACGAGCGCATCACGCACCGGGCGGTCGAGCGCATTGCCGACAGCGGTGTCTGCGGCAGCGGCAATGGGATCGGCCGAGACCGGCAAATCCCCAGCCGCATAACGCACCGTGAGTTCCGCGAATCGGCGGGCAGCACGAATAGACAGCGCAAAGGAGCGGTTCTCAAACCCCAGAGGGCATTCCGCTGCCTTGCACCGAGAGCCGGCTGCCGCACGCGCCGTGAGCGCACAGATTTCTTCGGCTGCGGCCTGACCCGCACGCTCGACGAGATTCCCTTCGAGCGACGCCATGAGCACGCGCGCTTCGTCGGTCTCATGGAGTCCTTCGCATCGCAGGTGCCACATACGGTCAATGACCGATCGGTCCTGAATCTGCCGGCCGAAATAGCCCGCTGCGAGTTCCGTCGAATGCCCGCGGGTATTGTCGGTAAAGACAATGCGCGCGAGCGGATGACGGTCTATCACCTCGCCCGTCTGATCAATTTCGAGAGGAAGCCCTTCCAAAAGATCATTGGCGGAGACCCAGACTTCCGGCGGGGCCGCTGAGAACTCATTGATGAGGAGCACCCAGCCGTTGCGCCATGCGAGCGCTGCCGGGCCGTCGACCCAAGTCATGCCTTTGGGTCCGAGAACCCAGCGGCCGATGAGTTCACGGCGGTCCATCCGCGGCCGGGCCGTAAAAACCACGGCCGGCATCTGCATCACTGCGCAAAATGCGAGCACCGAGGCAGTTTTGCCGGAACCGGCGGGTCCGGTGATGAGGAGCGGTTCAGCTCCGCCCCAGTTCCACCAGCCGACGATGCCGTCATATGCCTCGGGCGCAAAATGCCATCCGCGCGGGAGTTCAGGCACGCGAAGCGCACCTTCTCTCGTGAGATCGTCTCTGACATAACCCCTGGCAGCGGGATGCGCCTCATCGTTGAGGTGCAGCCCAAAACGGCTGGCCGGGACAGCTGCGATTTCCTGCTTCATTGATTTTCTCCAAAAAGAAAAACCCCAGAGCGCGTACGCGCCTGAGGCGAGCTTCGAAACCGAACCTGTCCTGCGAGGGCGAACGCCCTCAGGGGTTCAAGTTTTACTGATATGCACGGATATTGACCGGAGTCTTGAAGGCCGTGCGTCCTTCAGCTGTAAGCGTTTTCAATATTGCAGGAGTTGCGCGGATTTTGCAAGTGCGTCAGCAGAGCCTCGTCAATTGATGATGCCGGCAGGCTTTCAGACGGCCTGCCGGTCATCGAAGCCGCTCAGTCCGCTTTGGGGAGCTCGAGCTTCGCGCCGTCGCGCCAGATGCCCGTCACCCAAAGTTCAGCGAGCTTAGAGGGCGCCGTCATGAAGGGATTCCCTGAAAGCCGAATGAAGTTTGCCCGGGCTCCCGGTTCAATAACGCCGATTTGGCCGTTTTCGGGCATGACAAGTGCGGCGCGGCCGGTGTAAAGCGCCAGAGCCGTGCCCACAGACACAGCCTCATCGGGCCCAAAAACACCATCGTCGGCGTCGCGGCGCGTGACTGCGGCCGCGAGAGATACAAAGACGCTGTCCGGATCTGCCCAGGTCGTGCACGGCGCGTCGGACGACAAAGCAAAGGCATCCAATCTTTGGGCGATGCTCTTTACCGGATAAGCCGCGTTGAAATCGGCGTCGGAAAGCGATGCACGGTAGCTGCGCCATTCGGCAAACGGAAAGATGATCTGCGTGGTGAATGCGGGTTTCAAGCGCATCTGATCAATGCGCTCGAGCTGATCGGGCCGCAAGAGACTCGCGTGCTCGAGGCGAACGCTCGGAACATCAGCGAGCCACGGATCGACATCCGAAAGCCAGTCGAGCACGGCATCGATTGAACGGTCTCCCATGATGTGAATCGAGAGCTGCACGCCGTTTCGGCGCGCATAAGAGAGTGCGGCGAGGAATACGGGTTCTTCGAGCGTCATCATGCCGCAGGGATAATCGAGCTTTTCGCCCTCAGCGGTTTTGTAGGGGTTGCGCACGGCCGCCGTTTTGCCCGAAATCGAGCCGTCGGCAAAGAGCTTGATGCCCGCATAGCGAACCGGGCCGCGCAGTTCATCGGCACGAAAGTCCGGCATGCCCGACGAGTCTTCGCCGCCCTGCCACACGGCATAGAGGTTGAAGTCCACAGGCAGACCGCGGCGGCAGGCCTCGCGGTAAAGCGTCAGGGGCTCCGGGTCACTCCCGCGCATGACCATCATATTGGTCGTGGTGAGAATGCCGTGCGACAAGTAATGGTCTTTGAGCTTTAAGAGCGATTCAACGGCGCTTTCGAACGTTTTGGCCGGTTTGGCGTGCGCCTCAAGGAATCGTACGGCACCGAGCTCAATCAATCGGCCGTCAGGCTCCCCGTTTGCATCGCGGCCGAACGCTCCGCCCTCCGGATCCGGCGTGTTTCGGTCAATGCCGGCCATCTCGAGGGCCTTGGAATTCACGACCGCTGAGTGATAGTCGGAGCGCCGGATGAAGACAGGCCGGTCAGCTGAAACCTGATCAAGGTCATCTTTGAGCGGTGTGCGGCCCTCAGCGAGGAGACTTTCGTCATACCCCCAACCTTCAATCCAGCCCTCCGGATGCTTCGCAGCCATTTTGCGCAGAGCGCTCTGGAGTTCCGGTATCGAACGAACGGTCGGCGGCGTACAGGCGGCCGCCCCCATGGTCATGGCCAGACCATCGGGATGCGCATGTGCATCAATGAAGGCCGGCATGACAAAAGCGCCGCGCATATCGATCGTGACGATTTCAGTGCCGTCAGGCGCCGGTGAGTCGTCGGCAATAAAAATACCGTCTTCAACCGTGAATTCCGTGAGAAACGGTTCACCGGTACGACCCGGAAAGGCACAAAGGTTCTTGTAGTGAATTCGCGACATGACTGATGGTCTGGGGAAACGCTTCCCTGCCCGCTTTATGAATGTTGGCGGCGAACGCACAGAGGCGTCCGCTATGATGACGCAGATTCTACTCAGCCCAATCTTTCGTGCATCCGACTTCACCGTCAACGTGAAAAACTCTTTGCCGCGCTTCAACCTGCATCAGAAGATTTCTCTACTGTGGAAATGCGTAATCCGATCTGAAGAAATCGATTCGCATTGGAGAGCCTTGTGAGTGCCCGCGATCCTGCTGCTGACCGGACTGCATGAATTAAAAGAAACACTGAACACACATTTCAGCGGCAGCCGGCAGTTTGAAGTCAAAAGCCGGCTGCTGCAGCCTGGAGATCCTCGATGAATCATCCTGCCATTGCACGCCGCAGTCTGCTCACGGCTGCCGGATGCGCATTGCTGCGGCCTGCAGCAGCCTCGTCGGGGCATGAACGCCTGCAGAACAAAACTTATGCGGCCGACATCATCGTCATCGGTTTTGGCGCAGCCGGCGCATCAGCTGCCATTGAGGCCGCACGAGCTGGATCGAGTGTTCTAGTTCTCGAAAAATCACCCCAGAAGTCTCACTGTTCCTCTACCCGAATGTCCTCGGGCATTTACCTTTGTCCCGACCGAGGTATTAACGAAGAAGTCCTTGCCCAATATATAGCGTCAACCTACCTGCCCGACGGAGGCGTTTCCTACCGGGAAGGAAAGATGGATCCGGATTTGACTGCGCTTGCTCGAATTTGGGCCAAGCTGGGGCCGCAAACTTATGAATGGCTCCACAGCTTGGATCCGGACTTTCGGCAGGCGACTTCGGCGCTTTTCACAACGCCGCGGTTTATGCGCCTTTGGGAGGGCTACCGCCCTCACCTTCAAGGGCTCATCGCGACTTACGGCAGATGGAAAGGTTTTCAGCACAGCACGTTCGGCTCCCCAAAATTGGAAACCAGCGGCGGGGAAGCGCTCTATGCCTGTTTGAATGAAGGCATCCGATCTGCGCCAGGCATTTCGATTCGCTATGCCTTTCAGGCAACGGAGCTGATTGCCGACGGCGATGCCGTCATCGGCGTGCGTGCAGTTTCAGAAAACACCGAACATCAGTTTCTGGCTCGGCAAGCCGTTATCCTCACGTGCGGCGGCTTTGCTTTTAACCGCACAATGCGCGCTTCGCTTCTCCCAGCAAGCGGAAATCAATTTTGGGCAGCTTCGAGCGCCCCGGAAAATACGGGCGACGGCATCGGTATGGGACTTCGCGCCGGTGCAGCACTCATTGCGTCCTGCAGTTACTTTGATCGATTCTGTGCGCTCCTGCCTCAAAAGTACAACGGCATACGTCTGGGCGTACCGCTCAGCTGTATCGGAAGCCCTCACTCCATCCTCGTCGACAACTTTGGAAGACGCTTCACCAGCGAATCGGAGCTTCGCGATCAGGAGCAGCACTACGGGTTCTATCAGGAACTGCTTCAATTCGATCCTGCAACGCTCTCATTCCCGCGCGCTCCGGTCTGGCTGATTTTTGATCACGCTCTGATGCTAAACGGCCCGCTCGCCACGCTCGGCGAAGGTTCGACCGTCAGCGGCCTGACGACCTGGTCAGAAGACAATCTGGAGGCCGTGCGCAAGGGATGGATTTTGACGGGCGAAACCATAACGGAACTGGCCCAAAGCATTGCCCGGCATCCCGACAATGCATCCAGGCTTTCAGCTGAGCTGCTCCAAAAAAGCATCACTCACTTCAACCGCGCCGCCCAATCGGGATTTGATGAACAGTTCGACCGTGATCCCAGTACTTTGGAACCCATTGCTCAGGCACCGTTTTATGCGATGCCTGTATCCATTGATGTGCCTCATATGGGGGCGGGCCTAAAAACCGACCGCAACAAGCAGGTTCTGCGCTGGGACAATACCCCGATTGAAGGGCTCTATGCCGCGGGAGAAACTGCCCCGGTCAGTCAATTCGTTCATGACCGCGGCGGACATCTTTCTGAATGTCTGGTATTTGGGCGTCACGTCGGCCGCATTGCCGCCGCGCTGCCAAAGCGAGGCCGGCAATGAGAATCCGCAGCCTGAAGCACAAGCAGCTGATTGCTTTGTTGCTTATCGCCCTGACGCCGCTCTTCGCACTCACTGCCTCGATGTGGATGCAAGCCCAAAACAGCAAGGAACAAGCCGTTCAGACTTATCAAGGATATGCCGATACCATTGCAATCGCTCTTGAAAAGGAATTGGATCGTCAGAAAGAACGGCTTGAAGAAGCTGCCGTAGCCGCAGGCCTGCTCTTTAGCTCCCCTGATAACGCTGACATCAGGGCTTTTGAGCAAATTCTTTATATTACGTCTGGCCGATACAGCTCCAGCATCGCAGTGAACGTCAGCGGCCAATTGCTCGCCTATTCTTCTGCGCTTACGCCGGATCAGGCCGAAAGCATCATCACGAATCCGTCTGAACATTGGTTTTTCCGGCAAACGATCCGGAGCGGCCGGACAACTTTAGGGGAAGCGAACGATTCGAATTCAGGTGCTCATGTCTTCATTGGAACGCCCGTTTTCAGCCGCAGCATTTATCCGCGAATTGATGCGGTTTTGATTGCTAAAGTCGACTTGCAGAAACTGCTGGAGACTGCAGCCGATGCTTATATGCCGGCGAATGCTTCCATTACGCTCGAAAGCAGCCGCAGCGAGCTCGCTTCGCTGGGACGCAAGCCCCACGCGAATGCCATTGCACTTTCTGCAGCAATGACAAATTTCCCATGGAAAATTGAAATAACGGCTGAACAAGCCGATATTTTGACTCGCCCGAATTTAATCTCACTCTTGGGCACGCTCGTTGTCATTTTCGTCTCAGCGATATCTTTTCTTTTCGGCCGTGCCTACATCAAGACGCTGAAGACTTTTTTTGACGAACTCTCTGCATCCATCGGCATATTAAGTCAAGGGAAGCCGCTCCCTGCAGCTGTCGGCAATCTCGAACGCGTGTCCGAAGCGAAAGGCCTGCTCACACAGTTCCGAGAAATGGCAGACCATGTCGTTAAAAGTGATCTTGCCCTGCGTGAAGCCAATGCGCACCTAGAGCGTCGGGTTAAACAGCGCACAGCAGATTTAGAGCGGCGCAATCGGGAACTCTCTGCCATCAATCTTCTGCTTTCCCCTATAGCGCAAAGCCCAAAAGACAATGACGCCCGAGTATTTTCTATGGCTTTAGAACGATTTGGGCAGGCCTGGGATTTAGATCAAATTGTTATTGCGGATGGTGAGCATCATTGTTCGAATCGCGAAGTGAGACAAAACTATCAAACGGTTACTCCGCTTAAAGACGAAAAAGTGCTTGCGGTCCGGTCCTCATATCCGATGAACCCTGAGCTACAAGAAGCCCTTGAGCGGTTTGCTCGATTCATTGACATTGTGCTCGACAATAAGCGCCTCTATATCGACATCAGTAAACAGCACGCTGCATTGACCGCAGCGCTGGGGGGCATGGCGGAGGGATTCGTTCTATTCGATAAAGACGCCAACGTCATTTTTTCCAATGAGAAATTCCGCAGATTTACTTCTGATTCACTGCAGCTCAATCTTGACAAGTCATCGCACGAAATCTTTGATTTCTTGAATCATTTAAGTCCTTCGTCAGCAGCGCATGAAAGCCCGTCTTCAGCTCAGAATGACGTCTTGGAGCTGATAGACAAAGACGCTAAACGCAGACATTTGCATCTCTCACGATTGACAGTTCATCTTTGCGGCTATGACCATCATGTGTTCGACGGACTGGCGGTCCTTGTCCGCGATATCACCAATGAATATGAGGTCAGCCGACTCAAGGATGATGTCATCGGACTTGTTGCGCATGAGCTGAATAATCCAGTAGCCACTATCCGCATCGGTTTGGAAACACTCATTAAACGCAATAGTCATTTGAGTCCTGCGCTTCGTCTCCAGATCACAGAAAATATGGCCAGTGATGCCCTTCGGCTGCAAAATTTAATCACGGAATGGCTAAATATTTCTAGATTAAACAGCGGTGTTTTGTCATGCAAAATGGAAAGATTGAATGTTGTTGGATTAATTTCGCAGCAAATAGATGAATGGGAAAAACAAACTGAAATGACCGTTCAGCGGCTTTATACGATGGGCGATGCCGCCCGTCTTCGTCAAGTGTTAAGAAACCTATTGGATAACGCATTGAAGTATAACAATAAAACACGTCCCAAAATTTCAGTATCTGTCAAAACGATGAATGCAGATATTATTGTGGACGTTCAAGACAACGGCATGGGTATCGCTGCGGAAGATCTGGAGAAAATATTTGAACGGTTTTATCGAAGTGAACGAGCCCAGCAGCAAACACAGCAAGGGTCCGGCCTCGGTTTAGCCATCTGTCGTGCGATCGTTGAAAGATTTGGCGGAACACTAACGATAAAAGATACAGCTCTTGATATTGGATCCACCTTCAGAGTAACTCTGCCGCTTCTTTCAGAAAATTAATAAATTGAATAAGATAGTCATGAATAAGCGCATACTTTTGGTCGATGATGAACGAAACCTCAATCAATTGATTGCAACCAATCTCAAATTTGAGGGTTATGAGACTGAATCGGCATATTCGGGCATTGAGGCTATCGATAAATTAGGCCGGTTTTCGCCCGACTTGGTGGTATTGGACGTGATGATGCCTGGCATGGACGGGTTCGAAGTGCTCGAACATCTGCGGCATGCCTCTTCGATACCCGTCATTCTGCTGACGGCCAAAAATCGTGTGGACGACCGCATCCGCGGCCTGTCGCTTGGTGCCGACGATTATTTGGGCAAACCCTTTGCGATTGACGAACTGACCGCGCGCATCGAAGCTGTCCTGCGCCGCAGCAGGCCCAGTCCGCCCGCATCCAAAGAACCGGAAGAAACACTTGCCTTCGCTTCGCTGAAATGCAACTTGGCTCAGCATTCGGCAAGTGCCAACGGTATTGAGCTGCCGCTGCAAAATCTGGAGTACCAACTGCTCATTTGCCTCGTGAAAGCGGGAGAACGGGTGCTTTCCTACAATTATCTTCTTTCGTCGCTTTGGGAGAATGAACGAGGCGATATAGCTACGCTTCGGGTTACAGTTGGCAAACTCCGCGGAAAAATTAAGCAGGCTTTAGGTTACGATCCCATCCTTACCGTTCACGGTATTGGATATCGGCTGCATACTCCAGCCAACAACCATCCAGACTTTAAAAATAAAAGTCTCTAGAATTTCTGCTTTTTAAGTTTAATAAATTCAACCTTGTAAAGTATTTATTTTATATATACCAATTCAAGCATAATTCTGTTCATTTCTCCGCCAGCTGAATCAAAGAGCGACCCTCACCTTAACTGATTAATATCAAAAATTATTACTTCAGTTTATATTCTGTTTATCATTAAATTAACATAATTTAGAATCAATTTATTTCCTGCTTCTATAGTTTTAAAAAATAGCAAAACTTACCACGTTGCTCATTTTCCCTGACCCAACCTATTAGAGAAAGCAGGAGACTATCTTGAAGCAGATATTCGCAGCTTGTGCTGCCGTCGTATTGGTCATGGGCGTCACCGCTCCGATCCATGCCGGCACACCGTTTTCACTCAAACACAAGGGGGTTGACTGCGCGGCCTGCCACAAAACGCAGACCCCCGCGCAGCCGGCCGCTCAGGACGCCTGCATCGGCTGTCACGGTCAATACAAAGGCAAGGCAGTACCCAATGCCGACTACAACCCGGACCGCAACCCCCGCCGTCCGGTCGTTGAGGTCAATCCGCATGACTCTCACCTGGGCAATGTCCGCTGCACGCTCTGCCACAAAGAACATCAAGCCAGTCCTAAAACGGCGTGCTATGAATGCCACCAAAACTTCATTTTGAATGCGAAATAACGAGGAATACGAGAATGAAGACTTTTAAAATTGCGGCTCTCTGCCTTTCGATGGCCGCGGCAGCATTCACCGTACAGGCCAAAGAAATCAAATACGAAGCTGACGTTGCAATCGTCGGCGGCGGCCCTGCCGGTATGGTAGCGGCGGCCTATGCAGCCGAAAACGGTCTAAAGCCGATACTCGTTGAAAAGCTTCCCGGTGTCGGCGGCAACCTCATGATGCTTGAAATTACCTTTGGCCAGAGGACAAAATTCACGGATCAGGATCAGGTTTATTACCCGTCCGATGAACTGATTGCAGATTTCTTGGCATACAGCCATTACATGGTGAACCCCATTATGGTCCGGCGTTTTATTGAACGTTCCGGCGAAAATATCAAATGGCTCACCAACCGCGGCGTAGAGATTGTTGGCAACACGGCCACGGAACTGAACGGCCGGCGCGTCGGACATATCTATAAAAACGTTTTCCCGCACCGCAATTTCATCGAAGCCATGCGGAAAATCATCTTGGACAATGGCGGACAAATCATTGTTGAAACCCGGGCCGACAAGCTCATTCAAAATGCCGACGGCCGAGTCGTCGGCCTCCATGCCAAGAACTATTTGAATGAAGATGTGATCGTTCATGCCAAGGGCGGCGTCATTCTCGCCGCTGGCGGATACGGCGCAAATCCTAAACTTTTGAAGCTCCTCAACCCTGACATGCCGGCAGACACGCCTATTACCGGCCGCAAGAACAGCACGGGCGACGGGATTCAGATGGGCATCGACATCGGCGCTAAGACTGCCGGAGGCGAGGCCTTTATCTCTGAAGGCGCACTGCCTTATAAGGTTGACTATCGTGAGGTTATCAATCAAAAGACCTGGATCGCAGCTAATGTTTTGAACAAAGGTCCGAGTCTGCAGCTTAATAAGAACGGCCGGCGCTTCTTCAATGAAGGCCTTAGCGGCGACTTCTCAGTGAGCGGCAATGCTTTGCGCATCAACGGAAATTATCTTTACACGCTCGTCGATGATGACGAAAAGCGCGATTTGGAGACCGGTTCCGGCGCAGTGTTCGGCTACTTTGGTCATGCCCTTCCCGGCGATAAGATGACGGGCCTCAGCAATCTTTTTTCCGGCAAGGGGCGAATGGCTGAAGTTGCCTTTGTCGGCAGCACCATTGAAGAAGTTGCCAAGAAAGCCGGTCTGGATCCCAAGACCGTCCGTGCTACGGTCGATCGCTACAACAAATTCTGCGACGAAGGCGTCGACTCCGATTTCAACAAAGATCGCCGTTATCTTCGACCTGTCCGCAAAGGTCCTTTCTACATCGTCAAGGGACAGCACACGATTTGTGATACCGCCGGCGGCTTGCTGGTCAACGAAGATGCTCAGGTTATCGGTAAAAACGGAGATCCGATTCCTGGTCTTTATGCTTCCGGTGCGATGGCAGGCGGCAAATACGGACCTTCGTATGTGTACAACGTCGCCACCGGTTATGCCTCAGCCAGCGCAATGATGGGCGGAACGTTTGCCGTCCAAGACATCGCTAAAAAATCTTTCAATCGAAAAATTGTATATACCGCTGATCTGCCAAGCAAAAAATAAAGAAAGCCATCGATAAACTGAAATGGTGAAAGCTTTTGAACGCCTTCCGTATTAGAGCGCGGCTTGACCGTCTCAGGAGCTTTCCCTTGAGAGACTAACCGTACAGACTATTTTTGTCTTCAGCAGCTAAAGTGTTCGACATAACACTTGAATGTCGAAGACAGACGCAATTGTTTAGACGGAATTCGTCGCAATATCGGCTTGTATCAAATATGATACAAACACTGAGAGATCAGTAACGGCCTCTTCTTGCCTGCGGCGCTAACAGTTTACATTTACACTCAAAATTCTTTGGAATGATAGTGCAAAGAAATGTATGACAGATCTTGTATACGCAGAAGGAACAGGACATAATTACGGCCTGATCCGGGCGGTGGGTTAACCGCAAGGTGACCCAATCGGGGCTACCCGGGTCAGACCGCCCCTCATTTGTTTGTCCGACGTCAATTCTCCGCTAGTCCGCCAGCATGCGTCTGTGCCGGACTTTTTTTGTTTTGCACAGTACCTCGCTCAATGCCTGTGAACATGCGCCGGAATGATGTTGATGCTCCCGTGCCGAATACCAGGTTCGGCAATCAGTTTGTCTGCAAAAGCCCGAACTTCTGCCACGGTGCCCTTAAGAAAAACCGCTTCCATGCAGTCCTCATGTCCGATGTGTGCATGCATCTGGCTGATGACTAGATCGCCATGTTCATGCTGCTCTTGAGTCAGGCGCATGGAGAGCTGTCTTTCGTGATGGTTGTAGACGTAACTCACTACGGCCACGCAGGTCGCGCCCGAGGGCGGATCGGACAAGGTTTGAGAGGCTTCCGCAGCGCGAATTAAATCGCGAAAAGCTTCCGAACGATTTTCATAACCGCGTTCAGCGATCAGCTGATCAAATTTTGCCGCCTGATCTTCGTCAAGCGAAATGGTGATGCGCTGCTTCATCGTTTGCCAAGCTCCTTTCAATACCGTGTCTGTCCTGTCATGGCCTGCCCTTCGGGCGATTTCAGTCTACACATTTTATCCGCAGCGGATATGGTCGACAAATTACTGCATTTTCACCATCAAAAACGGTCATTTCACTGCATTACTTCATCAACTAGTCCCCTCCGCTTAGTCCTCTGCGGCAACGGACAAATTCTCCTCAGTTTATGAGTATTTAAATCATCCGATTCACGCACGAGGGTCGGCCTCAACCCTATATTTCCCTCATCCCGCAGCGTTTTCTGCCTGCCAGGTCTGCGGTTCGGTTTCATAACTTCATCGCTATATTCCTCTAGGAGCATCTTGAAATGACCAAGAACTTCTTTGTGCGCACGGCTGCTGCCGGCATTGCCGCACTTGTTCTCTGCGGATCCGCCGTCGCCGACACCTGGCGCGTCGCAACGGAAGGCACCTTCCCGCCGTTTGAGTTCTACAACTCCACCACTGGTGAGATTCAGGGTTTCGAGGTCGATCTTGTCCGTGAAATGGCTAAGGTCATGAAAAAAGATCTGAAGCTCGAAACGATGGGGTTCGATGCCATCATTCCGGCTATTCTCTCGGGAACGATCGACACCGGCGCTGCCGGCTTCTCCATCACGCCGGAACGTGCCAAGCGTGTTCTCTTCACCATTCCGTTTTACAAATCCGGACTGACGATCGTCGTGCCCAAAGGCAACCCCAAGAACATTCAGTCCTTTGACGACCTCAAGGGGAAGAAGATCTCCGTTCAGCTCGGCACGACTTCAATGTCCTTCGCTAAGAAAATTCAGGACGCTCAAGTCACGACTTTCAACGGTGCTGGAGATGCCCTTCTCAACATGATTGCCGGCAATGCCGACGCGGTGATTAACGATAAACCCGTCACCGACTACATCATGACGCAGAATAAGCAGATCGCTGAAAGCTGCCTGCACTTGAAGCCTATTGCTACCGCTGACCTTTTCGCCATGGTCACCTCCAAGCAGAACACCAAGCTCAAGGCCGAGATGGATAAGGCTTTGAAGCAGCTTAAGGCTGACGGCACCTTCAATAAGCTCCATGAAAAGTGGTTCGGCGTCCCGGCCGATCCGGAACTGCCTTAATTTAACATCCAAACTTCTGAATCTCTTCAGAAGCGGATTAAAAACGGACAGCCTCCTTAAGCTGTCCGTTTTTTTGTCTTAATACTTTCCGCCTGTCGCAGGAAAAAATATTAAAGCTCAACAGTCTTCAATCGTCGACCAATGCCTTCTGCCAGTCGACATAAACTCGTCATATTTTCCTGAAAATCAATATATAAGGCATACCGCCCAGGTTTTCTTAGAGTACCTCAAAACTTTGTGCAATTGATCCCATTCATCTGTTTAAAGATCGCTATAGTCAAATCACGGATGAAGAAAGCGCCGCTTTAATGCCGCTTCCCTGAAGGGCTTAAAGCAGATCTTTCATCCAATGCAACTCAAACAAAAGGAACCCAAAATGAATTTCAAATCCTTGTCGCTTCTTGCCGCCGCCGGCCTCTGCACTCTCTCACTGTGCGGTTCCGTCTCCGCTGCGGAGCTGCGAGTTGCGACCAATCCGACCTTCCCCCCGTTTGAGTTCCAGGATTCCAACACCGGCACCATTCAAGGCTTCGAAATGGATCTTGTCGCTGAAATTGCCAAGAAACTCGGCGATACGGTGAAAATTGACAAGATCACCTTTGACGGCATCATTCCGGCCATTCTCTCGGGTTCGGTTGATCTCGGCGCATCGGGCTTTTCCGTGACCCCCGAGCGCGGCAAGAAAGTGCTCTTCTCGCTCCCCTTCTATAAATCCGGTCTCACCATTCTGGTGCCGAAAGCCAACAAAGCCGGCATTACGGATTTCGAAAGCCTCAAGGGCAAGCGCATTTCTGTTCAGATCGGCACAACTTCAATGCAGTTTGCAAAGAAGATTCCTGACGCTGAAATCACGACCTTCGATCATGTGGGTGACGCCGTGCTCAACATGATGGCGGGGAACGCCGATGCGGTGATCAATGACAAGCCCGTCACCGACTACATGCTCCACACCAATAAGTCCATCGCTGAGGGCACGACGCATCTCGCGCCAATCGCTACAGCCGACTACTTCGCCATGGTCGTTGCGAAGAACAACACGAAGCTCCAGCAGGATATCAATGCCGCTCTGAAGCAGCTGAAGGCCGAAGGGACCTTCGACAAGCTCCATGAAAAGTGGTTCGGCATCCCGGCTGACCCGGAACTTCTCAAGTAAACCGTTCTTTTGAAACATCAAAATAGAGGCTGCATTTGTTCGTCAGGCGAATGCAGCCTCTGTTATTTTGAGCCTGAAGACCATTTCCCGCCGCACGCTGAATCCATTGTGCCGCCGGAGAGTCACCGACATGGTCACCAAGTCCAGCGAAGCTCAGCCGAGGCCGCACCGGCCGAATGCGCGCTCCCCATCGTTTCGCCGTCGAGCCGCAGTGCTGCAGAAAAACCGCTCTTTCGGAGGAGCTCGAGCGAAACACTGCCGGCCAGACGATTGCGTTCCGGCCAATCCATGGAACGAGCGGTTTCACCCGCTGTCCCGGCTAAGCCAAAGGAAACATTGCCGGCGCGCTCAGTAAGCTCCCTCGTCCATTCGATGCTGATGCTCCAATTCCAGGCATAGTCCGAAAACTGCGAGGGAGCCGACACATTCACGGTCAGCCCCGCGCCGGCAGCTGCCAAATGCAGGAAGGAGCGGCGAATAGAGAGTGCTCCCGTTCCGGATTCCGTCAGTGTCGGCGTGCGAAGCACCGTACCGGTCATAAGAACGTGCGGGAAAAACTCGACCTCCGATTCGCCAAGAGTGCCCAACCAGCCCGTGCGCAGGGCCCCGGAGAGCGCATAGACCGTTTCATCGGATTTAATCCTGCTGATGCTTTGCGCTAATTCGACCGTGCGGCTGCGCTCGGCCGAATAGACGCCGCCGCGAAGCTGACCTTCAAACCGAAGACCCGAAGCAAAAGTGCGTCCGAACTTTCCGCCCAGCCAAATGCCCTCCCCGCGGCTCGCGCCGTGCTCTTTGCGGGCAGACGTTTCCATATGTCCTATTGCGGCATAGACCGCAGTCTGCGTCTCGCCCCATAGAAAATCGACGCCCAAGACGGCTCCGGTCACATTTGTTCCCGCTCCCCCGTCCGAAAAATGCGCTGCGAGCGGCACCGCCCACACCTGATGCTCTCCTTCCTCGGCGGCGGCGTGATGAGCAAACAGCTGACGATTTAATAAGCGCTCCCAGGAAAAAAGCGCCCGCAGTGAATCATCGCGGGAAAAATTGCCGAGATTGCCCAGTGCCCGCACAATGTCAGAGCCGTCCGACGCCGAAAAATCGAGGTCGCCATAGAGTGCCTGAAGCACTTCCGGGGCCTGCGAAGCCGCCTGATCCAGCTGTTTGGCTAAGCCCCATTGCCAGGAAGGCGCTGATGAAGTCAAAAATTTTGAATATGCGTTCTTTTGATGCGAAGCTTTAAGCACCCCCTCCGAACAGGTGAAATCAACTGCAGGCGAAAAGTCCTTTGCTGTCATGAGATCCAGATCCCACGCAGCCTTTTCAAGCAGCGATGCTGTTGCATCAGTATTTGCTCCGGAGGTGCTCACTGCGCCGTAAGGATGGGGATCTTTTGCGAGTTCGCCCTCAAACCAGCCGCCGCCCGGAACCACTGCCAGAGAAGCACCGTCTTTCACCTCTGTCGTACCCGAGACTGAGAGCGGCATCAGTTCGCCCGAAGGCCGCATCCCCAAAACGAGCTTTCCTGACTGAACGTAATCCCCCAAAATCACGATAGAACCGGATGAAGGCGTTGAAACCAAGGTTCCGGCATTCACGAGGGCTCCGGCCTGAAAGTTCGGTATTTCAGCATTGCCGGTGATGAGTGTTCCGTCCACTTCGGCCATTCGAGCGTTCAGGCCGGTGAAATCAAAAACGGCTGAGCCGGAAAGCTTGGCCCTTCTGTTCACCGTCATGCCGACTACCTGATTGACGGTGTTTTGCAGACGAAGATCTGTTCCATCGGCAGCCTGCATGCGGATCGACCAGGGGCCAATGACATTGCCAGCATAAACAAAAGGCTTCAAGTCAGATGCTTGCGCCGCAGCGCCGTCTTCCGTCCCGCCGAAGATGAGATTGGTCGTAACATCCGTTCCTAATGGGACGAAAGCTGCGGCACGGTTAACCGAGTCAGCAAGAATAACGCTGTACCAGCCTTCAAAAAAATCTTCAGCCTTTCCCACTGCAGACCACGAAGAGACAATATCGCCTTCAATATGGGCTCCGTCGGCAAGGCGAATCTGCGCCACATGAGCCGTCGGTCCAATACGAATAGCGGCATCAGAACCCTGCAGTGTTCCGGCAATAACGGCAGACTTAATCAAAGAGCCCTGCAGAACCTGCGGGAAATTCAATTCTTCTGGATGAAACGTCATCCACCCGTACTCAGTCGCCGCACCGGCTGTCCAGGATCCTCGAACCTGATTCTCATCACCGAGAATGCTGCCGCCAAAATCAAACACCAGGGCAGAGCCGCCGCTGCCGAGTGCCTGGACCTTTCCCTCTAATAAAAGCGTATGGCTGCGGCCATAAGTAAAGGCCATGCCGATGCCGCCCGTGCCGTTGGCTGAAATCAGAACATCCGCATTCACAGAGAGCTGATTAGCCGATCCGTCCACGCGCACGCCGATCGAACCTGCCCCATCAGCAAGCTGGTCAGCTGCCACCGTTACCTCATTGCGGCTGCCGTAGACATGAACGCCGACCGCATTCGTCTGCTGCGAGAGGAGATCCTTGATCCACTCTGCTCTGTCGTTCCGAGCCCAAAAGGCCTGTCCGACTGTTGTTTTGGTGCCCGAGGCATAGATGGAAGTGCCGAAAAAGCGCTTGCGGTCCAATGAGTAGCCAAGATCCTGCAGCAGGGCGAGCTCGGCTTCCATGAACGTTCCCCAATTACGCCATGACTGGTGCGAGAGCAAACCGTTTTGAAGTTCTAAGTGGCTGAAGTCGAGGTTGCCCATCTCAGCGCCTAAGACCGGAATCGCTCCAGTCACAGAAATGGCCTTTTGAACGGCCTTTTCGCTGTCCGTGACCTCGTCAGGAAAATACATTACGGTTTCCTCACCAATGACTTCCCTGACGTTTTTTCCCTGAAAACCGATCCCGGAATATCCTAAATACCAGCGCACTTTGTTTAAGTCGGTCTGAAGGTTCTCCGGCATGCTGTCCAAGGAAATCAGCTTGCTCAAAGAGGATCCCGCTTTAATCGGTTTTCCATTGAAGGTGAGTTTCTCTGTGAACGCGGTATGACACCAGCCGTTCGGACATTCGAAACCCAGATAGTCACCCGTCTCTATACTCGCCATGCCCGCGCTGTGCGCGAGCTCATGAAGAATAGCGCTGATTCGCGAAGAACCTAAAGCGTGCGCGGGCAAGACTGCAAGAGGGCTGTAATCGTATGACGCCCCGGGTGCCGGCCCCAGATAGACGCTTCCCGAAGGCTGAGAACTCGAGAGTCCTTCAGTCCAAGACAAAGCCATGGCCGGCCTTCCATTGTCGTCAAACCTGGCACCGCCGGAGGCGTACGTAACGAAAGGATCTGCTGCAGCAATGACCGTCGGAGCGGCTGCCGGCGTTCCAAGAAGTTCGCCGAGCCACGCCCCGGCTTCGAGCAAAGCGCCTTGATCGGCAGCAGACACATCTTCTCCGGTCCCTGACTCCGCACCCGAAAGCAGCTCAAAAAGCATGACGTCATTGCCTTGAGCATTCTTCACCGCAGCAATAACGGAAGCATTGGCGACGGGGGCCGTGAGGAGCGTGAGCACCGCCGCCGCAATAGAGGTGAGCCGCGGAAAGGGAGCCAGCCAGGCGGATTGAAAAATCGAGGCATCTTGGGCTGAGCTCATAGCGGCTTCTTCCTTCACGTGCGGGCTGCATTTCAGCAAGAGAACGAACGGGGCTATTCCCATTGTAGCGGGATTACGTTATTTCACTGTTTTCGCCTCAAAACGAAGCTTTCTCACTGCGGCTGCTGGGCATTGCTATTTAGAACAAAGCAAGTTTGTATCTCGAACTCTTCCACACAGACGGACGAGCCGTTCGTCATCCGGTGGGTTCGGGGGTAAAGCATTCTGCGGCCAAGCCTTTGCCCAATCTGCAGAGCGTCCAATGCTGCCTTGAGCATGTGCTGGGCGAAAGCGTTCTGCCTAGGCCGGCGCACCCATTGGCAGACGATACCTACGCTCTGATAGCGCGAAAGCCTTTTGTTCATTCTTCAGCGTCGGGACTGCCGGCCTTTTCTAATTGCTGGCAATGCAATCCCCGGCGATCCCTGATGCTCTTCGCCTTCGGCAACAGAACAGCACGGAAGTGAACGATCTTATTATTATTCGTTCCTTTAAGCCCCGACCCTGCCGAGTGACTCTGTCTCTTTTAACATCGGTCGGTGAACAGGTTCTCACAGCGCACAACCCCTCGTGCGCAGCCCGGTGCACAGCGAAAAGCAGCGCGATATTCTCGCGCTGCTTGAATTGAAACTGCCGCCCTAAAGGCCACGCTGATTTAAAGATCAGCTAACCGGGAAATCCGGAAGCAGTCTCGGGCTTTCATTGTGTTGCCGCACAGTTAATGCAATTTTCCGTTGAACGCCTTGGCAACATCAAAGGCGAACGCCTGATAGCCCGTAGTGTTCTTAAATTGAATTTCAACAGCGGGTTCTTTCGCCCCCCATTCAAATTCGTCAAGATAAGGATTCGGCGCTGACGTGAGGCCGCCGGTCTTCAGGTCATAGTTTGCACCGGCTGTGGCTGCATAGACCACAACGGAATCCTTGTCAGGCATGTATTCGACAAGACTAGTCACTGGACTGAACCAGTCGTGGCCGCGTTCCTTGCCGTACTCCCAAACCTGTTCAACAGTGCGCTTCTTTTGATCAATCTTGTAGATCACCGCGCGCGAGTACTTCATATCCGGAAGGGGCGGCTGATCAAATGCGCGTCCGTCGCCGTTGTCGAAGACGGAAACATAGATCTCATCCTTCGTTGACTTCGAATCGATACGCCAGGCGGTGTGCTGTGTCCACGTCCAATCGAAATCCGTCTTTTCGCAGGATGCATCGCCGCACTGCAGTTTATTGCCGTGTGCATCTACCGGCGTAAGAAGTGCGTCGCTCCAAGGCTTCTTCCAGCCGCGTGAGCCGCCCAAAATCCACTTCACCTTCTTGTCGCGGCCGATTTTAATGACAGCGCACTGATGGCGGGAGGAAATGATGATGGAGTCATCAGTCGGGTCATAGTCCACAGAATTGACGTGGGCCCAATTGCGTCCAGGACCGGTGCCGACAATGTCGCCGAAGTGCCCTTCCTTATCAAGCTTTTGCAGATCGCTCGCAGAAAGTGTCTGGCCGGCAAGCTTAGGATCAATGTTGAGGCATACTGCACCTTGATCCAGCGCCTTGATGGCGGTATCGCGATACGGATCCAGAATATCCCACAAGCGCCATTCGTCAATAACATTGCCGTCGCAGTCAACTTCAATGATCATGTCGCGCACTGTACGAACGTGACGTCCGTCGGAACGCTTGAGATTTGAAGAGGCTACGCGCAGGAAGTAGTGACCGTTTTGAGCAGCATCCATCGTATGGCTGAAATCGTTGTAGCCGTATGGGAGCGGACGATTCCAAATGCGGCGGCCCATGATGTCGTACTTCACATAATGCTGACCGTAGCCCCAGGTAATCGCGCCGTCGTCGTTCTGCCGCAGGCCCATCATGATGCCGCCGTCATAAATCGAATCGACGTTGAAGATCGTTGAGCTGTCCATAAACCATCGAATTTCACCTTTGGTGTCAACGATCCAGTTGAGCGGATCAGAGGACCACTGCAGCGCACCGCCTTCCGGATTGTTCCAGACGGCATTCCGAGTGTTGTTGTTTCCGCCGATGTTGTTGATGTAATAGAGACGATCGGCGAACTTTCCTTGAGCAGGTTTTCTGACAACGGCCTGCGGGAAATTCGGCGTTCCGATGGGGCCGTAGACAGGCGGCGTCGGAATCGTATACATTTCCTTGAAATGCTCAGACTGTCCGTGGTCCAGACGGTCGTATTCGACTTCAACTTTATTTTTATACGCTGGATAGAGCCCGAAAACAGGAATACCCCCGTGCGTCAGCAATTGACTGTTCGAGACCTTATAAGCAATTTCCTGACCGCCTTCTTTGGGAATAATACGAACCGAAGCATTCTGAATCACGTAGCCGCCGTTTCGAATGATTGCGGTGAGCGGCGCAATTTTGTAGGGATTCATTTTTAGTTCGCCGATTGCGCCTTGTTTTTTGTAGATCGTTGCGGGACCGGACGGGCCTCCGAACGCAAAGGCACTCATCGGCACTGCGGCGCCAGCCGCCGCCAACAACGTAAAGCGCGAAAAATCACGGCGTGACAATTTGATCATTTGGTCTCTCCTTTAGAAACTGGTCTGCGCGGCCAGATTCTGAAAACCTGCAGCAGTCTTTTGGCTGTACTGCCGGAACAGAAAAAGTTTAGGAGCACCGATTAAGAAGCCCAGCGAGAACATTCGAGCGTGAAGTATGGAGAATTCCAAATCGTCTCTTTCACAAATGCCGAAAAGGTACGGGTTTGTTCTCGTGAGATGATGAAGATTCTTCGTGACGGAAACCCTCCTCCGGCAGTCCTTGGGGAGTGCCGCCGTCACCGCCGACGTTCTGCTTGGCTGTCACATTGTCAGCAGTTCAAAATTTTATGTGTTTTTGTTGTCGAAAATAATCATAAATTATTCGCACAAATACCTGCCGAATATTCATGAGATGATCACGTTCTAAATTATTTTAGATAAGCATTTCTCTAAAAGAAATAACCCCCTTCGTTTCCACACAATGGCATATTTTGGCGAAATAACGCCCCTTTAAACAATCATTGGCGTGAATATATGACAACAAAAAATCAATCTTTCATTTCGAATAATTAAGGTTAATATACAGGAAATTATTCCGAACATAAGACGTTTTTTATCTACGTATCATTCGAAAAGCGCAGAATAATGCCCTATTGGCTGCTCTCCGGCAGAACAACATGTCCTCCGCTCAGCGTTTCTTTAACAGCATAAGAGATCATGCCGCGCATCCACTGCATAGCCGGATCCAGATGACTTCTTTCATGCCAGATGAGCTTAGTGACGAATCCCTTGCTCTGGACATGCTCGAACTCTTCAGAAACAACCGGAATGCGCCGCAGCGCGCCCAAACTGATAAACCAGTCTGCCATTAAGTCCGAGAGCAGCATCACAAGATTGCTTTCGGAAATAATCTTCACCGCCCCCATGAAGTAAGGCGTTTTGATGACGATGTTTCTCTGGCTCATGAGCGGTGAAAGCCGGCTTTGAGTAAGCCGGTAGTACGTGGTAGGCCGCCAAGTGACCTCCACAAAACCGTACCGGATCACGTCGCTTTCCGTCACCCGTCCCGTCTTTTCGTAAAGCGCTTCAAGCGGGTGCCCCGGACGCACGACAATGCCGGTCGTTCGGCCTTCCCAGAGCGGCAGCCACGGGAACCCCTCGGGAACGGTTTCCATCGGACTGATCAGCAGATCGAGTTCGCCCGTGCGAAGCTGCACGGGCCAGTCGTTCGTGAGCTCGGTCATGTCGACCGACACGCCAGGCGCAAGTTCTGAGATTTTGGCAATCGCCGGAGCGAGAAAAATAACGCCGTGATCGACGCCGGCAATCTTGAATTCACGCTTTAGCGTCTTCGGATCGAAAAGCTTCGGTTCGAGCAGATGATCGTAATCCGCCAGAAGCCGAATGACGTCAGGCATTGCCTGAGTCGTTCGCCATGTTGCAGCCAGCCCGCCCGAGCAGCGCGTGAAGAGTTCGTCATTGAAAACCTCACGAAGCTTGCCGAGCATGCGCGAAGCTGTGGCCGGCGGGATGCCCAGCTGATTGGCGGCATTGACGAGATTTTTGGTCTCGTAAAGCGTCTTTAAAAACAGCAATGCAGATCTATCAAGGGTGGTTTTCATTTTTTCGGAATTCTGTGTTTCCACTCAGCCCAACTTGCCGGCGGGAACCTCAGAATAGCATGTCTACTCCTTAAGACCTACTCTTTCGGGGTCGGCAGGATATGTGCCAAAAAGGTACAGCCAGCTGAACCATGACACTTCAAAGGAGTTGTTTCACTATGAATATTAAAGCAAAGATTACCCCGGTCGCCCTCGCCATTGCGCTTGCCGCAGGTTTTGGTCTCCCGGCCGCCGTACAGGCATCCGGCGGCGGATCCGGCCCGGCCGTGACCTATGTTGCCCCGGGTCAGATCGGTGAAATCGTCGTCAACCCCTACAAGATCGCTCCGCTCACCGCTGTCATTAAGAACGGCGGCTATCAGCTTAAAGACGCTACGGTCCGCGTGGTTCCGAAGCAGGGCGGACAGGAAATCAGCTACAAGGTCACAGACACGCTTCTGCGCACGCACGCCGGCATTCCGGTGTTCGGTCTTTACCCTGACTACAACAACACGGTCGAAGTGAGCTATACGATCGTCGACCAGGGTCAGGAACGCCGCGTTGAGAAAGAGCAGTACCGCATCTACGCGCCGGCTGTTTATACGCCGGTCAACGGTTCGATGGCTCAGCACCACAACATGTTTGAAACGGAAGTGGTCAAGGTTGATCCGGAATTCAAAGACCGCCTTTATCTCATCAACAACTTCCTTTCGACGGCTCCGAAGCAGGCCCGCGTGGTGTGGAACAACCCCACCGGCGGCGCACTTGAATGGAATTACTATCCGCAGAACGCCATCATTGATACGACGGGCGAAGTCCGTTGGTACATGTTCGTCGATCCTATCTATGATCCGGAAACGATTTATCACTCCGGCATCATGATGGGCTTCCACATGAATCAGGACGGCTTCCTCACGTTCGGCTACGGCCAGCGCTATGCCAAGTACGACCTGATGGGCCGCGAAGTCTTTAACCGCCGTCTGCCGACGGGCTATGCCGACTTCTCGCACGCGCTTGATCCGGCTCAGAACGGCCACCTCTTCCTGCGCGTCTCCTCTTCGGACTACCGTCGTCCCGACGGCAAGCGTGTCCACACGGTCCGCGACGTGATCGCTGAAGTCGATCAGAACGGCAACGTGGTTGATGATTTCCGCCTCTTCGAAATTCTCGATCCGTATCGCGACGTCGTTATTAAGACGCTTGACCAGGGTGCGGTGTGCCTGAACATCGACGCTTCTCAGGCCGGCAAGACGCTTTCGGCGGAAGAACTTGCCGCCATGGACAAGAATGATACGTTCGGCGACATCCCCGGCGTCGGCCCGGGCCGCAACTGGGCACACGTCAACTCCGTCGACTATGACCCGACCGATGATTCCATCATCATCTCGTCGCGCCATCAGTCCGCCGTCGTCAAGATCGGCCGTGACAAGAAGGTCAAGTGGATTCTCGCCACCCCGACGGGCTGGAAGGAAGATCTCGCCAAGAAGGTGCTCACGCCTGTTGATAAGGACGGCAAGCCTCTGAAGTGCGAAAACAACCGCTGCGAAGGCGGCTTCGACTGGACCTGGACGCAGCATACCGGCTGGCGTATTGACTCCAAGTCTGATGAACACGTCATCTACTTGTCAGTCTTCGACAACGGTGACGGCCGTGCGCTCGAACAGCCCCCGCTGCCCGACATGAAGTACAGCCGCGGCGTGATCTATAAGATCGACCAGGACAAGATGACTGTTCAGCAGATCTGGGAATACGGCAAGGAACGCGGTCACGACTGGTACAGCCCGGTCACCTCGCTGGTTGAATACGAAAACGATAAGGATTCCGTGTTCGTCTACTCCGCCACCGCCAGCCTTGATCTGAAGAAGTTCAATACGGAAGCTCCGAATCCGTGCATCAACGAATTCCACTGGGGTTCGGTTGAGCCGAGCGTTGAAATCCGCATTAAGAGCTCGCTTGGCTATCAGGCCATGCCGATCAGCGTTGAACGCGCCTTCTCGGGCAAGTAATCCGCTTACCCAGCAGCTTCACGCTGGCTCTTCCCTCGTCTGTCCGTTCTCTGAGCGGCCGGCGATAAGATCCTCGTGAAGCATCTCTAAAAGCGCAGCGCGGCTCAGCCGCCCTGCGCTTTTTGCTGAACATCAGCAATGAGCGACAAGCACTCCATTGCCGAGCCCGTCATTCCATGAATGAACAAGCCCCTGCTGCAGAAGGCAGTTTCGCCAAACAATGGATTGGAAATGATTTGGATGATCTTGCCGACCGTCATCCCCAGCGCAGTGTTGTGAATGCCCGCACAGTTAAGCGTCCTTCTTCTGATTAGGCTGCGGATCATCGAATTCAATCTCTTCTCCGCGCCTATAAGCAGAACTGACGTCGCGGGGATCAATTTCAATCTGATTGAGCCGCACTGAACGTACTTTTCTCATCACCAATGTCGAGAAGATGCCAGTACGTCCGATCACTGCCCAGTAGATCAGGATACCGACCGCCGCAACCGCTGCCGCAGCAAAGTAAACGGCTGAAAAACCGAAATACGGAACAAGAAGTCCGAGCGTATAAGGCCCAATACCGACGCCGACATCAAGCAGTACAAAATACGTTGCCGTTGCGCGGCCGACATATTTTTGCGGGCTGACAAACACTGCGAGTGCATGGCACGCTGACGTAATCGTAGCGAACCCCAGTCCGAGTACAAGTGCTCCAGAGAGCAGCATGCCGTTAGAACGAGCCGCACCGATCAGCATCATTGCCACAGCGAGAAAGATCAGCGCCGGATAGACCACAACGCTGCCGCCGAATTCATCAAGCAAACGCCCTGTCACCGGACGGCTGATGATCGAAGTGAAGGCAAAGCCCAAGAAAAACACCGAACCGGCCCAGAAGAGTGACAGCGATTGTGAATAGGCGCCGATGTATGCAAGGACGGTTGAATAGCACACGCCGCCCAGCATTGCGATGAAGGATATCGGCAGTGCCTCGAGCTGAAAGAATGTCGAGAACTTTAACGTACGCATTTCTTTCTTCTCGGCCTCTGTCATGCGGTGCGCCGGTGTACGGATGAGCAGAGACAGCACAAAGGCAAGCACGCCCACCGCCGAACAGATCCAGACGGACGCTTCATACATGCCATGCTGTGTAAACCATATGCCGAGAAAGGGACCAATGGCCGACGCAATCGTAACGCCGAGCGTGAAATATCCAATGCCCTCACCCTGGCGTTTGAGCGGAATAATCGTCGCGACGATCGTGGAAGCTGCCGTAGAGGCAAGCCCGTAGGCAAACCGGTGAACCACACGAATTGCCTCAAACTCGAGCATTGACGTAATGAAGAAATAAAGCAGCATCGAAGCGGCATAAAGCGCCGTGCCGCAGCGCAGAACGAATCCGCGCCCCAAACCGTCAATAAAGTGACCAGCCAGAAGGCGGGCAACCAAAGCGGAAATGATGAAAAGACCCGCTGCCAAACCTGCTTCACTCACGTCCGCTTTCCAAACGTGCATAGCATAACTCGTGGTCCAAAGCATCAGCTGGTAATAAACCACGTAGAGCAGAAAGTTGGTGACGATGACAAGCAGGTATTGCTTCGTCCACAAACGATCTTTCATTCTGAACGATCCTCCTGAAAATGTATTTCTGAGGACCGTCATTCTTGTCCAACTCTAAGAGGCTGCAATGTAAAAGCAGCCGTACCCCGCAGTCCTAAGATTGATCTGAAGCCTGCCCCTTACATTCCTGTACTTCTTATGAGATACGCCTTTAGTATTGAATACGCAATATTCACGTATACAAAGGCAAGAGAGGTCTTTTAATCAGCCATATCGAAATCGTAAGCACTGCTCAATTCTGGTTTTCCAGTTCGAACAAGGCACGGCAAGCCCAACCGGCTGGTTTAGGCTTCACCTTCATCCTTATTTTCAACAACGCCGTCGCCTCTGGGACGAAGACCGTCCAAATCGACGATGAGCACGTCTTGGTCTTCATCAATAGCGCTGCTCTTCCCCAGAGAAAGCGGCACTTCCCCGTCCTTCCATACCAATGCTTCACCGGGCTGCATCTGAGCATCATGGTCGAGCACGTAGCACGCGGCGCTGTTGAGCAGAATGTAGGCATCGTGAATATCGGCCGCAGTGGATGGGATTTCCATTTCGAGCTTGTCGAACCTTGCGAGACCATTAGTCCAGGCTTTGAGGCGCGGCAGACCGTCAGCGCCTTCGGGCAGGCGTGAAAGACCGATCCAAAACAGGATGGGCGTAGCGAGCGCCTGCTCGCGCAGCGCCAAAGCCGTTTTGCGGAAATGAACCGGTTCACGCAGCACGTCGCAGTCTAGGAATCCAATAGCCGATTCATTGTCCAGAATCGTAGCGGCTGCGCGGATGAAGAGCGCTGCCTGCGTACTGCGGTGAGTGCCGCCGCCCACGGCAATCATCAGTTCGGACTGCATGCCGCGGATCAATGAACGCCCTTCCGGCCAGAGATAATTTTCTGCCGCACCGTCAATGAAGCGTTCAATACCCATACGTCCCGGCCGTTCGATCATATTGATGACCACTCCGGTGCCCGGCAGCGCCGCAGCAAAAGGCTGCCCCGGACCGCGCTCGTCGGGCAGCACCTCGAGTTCAATGCCCCAGTCTTTGGCAAAAGATTCAATGAAGTCCTCCGCATCCCAGCCGGGACGGCTGAGCGCAGCCGCACCGATAAAGGGCAGCTGCGACTTGAGCATGGCATTGATTTGACGGATTTCTTCTTGAGAATGCATGGATTCGTCGGGAGCGGTCACAGCGGAAACCTCGAACTGATAAAAAAAGAACTGCAGCAAAAATCGAACCTGCAATTTTAGTCAAACCGCAATAATGCCTTAGTCGGAGCGGCTTCGGGTGCTTCACTGCAAACATCCGCTGCTGATCACCTTCAGAAAGGGGCTCCCGCTTTCAATGGTTCAGGATGATGCTAGTCTTTCGATCATTCAATTACTCTTGCGAGATTTCGCTGCTATGACCCATTCCGCGCCTAATGTTCTCGAACGCTTCCTCCGTTATGTTCAGTTCGACACCCAGTCCGATGAGACGAGTGCGGCAGCTCCGTCAACCGCAAAGCAGCTCAAACTCGCTGAAGCCCTCACGGATGAACTTCATCAGCTCGGCATCGGTAATGCAGTGATTGGTCAGGGCGGCGTCGTTTATGCCCACATTCCGGCTTCCTCAGGATGCGAGGACTTGCCCGCTGTCGGCTTTATCGCCCATATGGACACGTCGCCCGATGCGTCCGGATGCCAAGTCAAACCGCAAATCATCCGTTTTGCTGGCACTGATGTTCTGCTCAATCAAACGGAAGGCATCTTCTTTCCTGTTGAGCGCTTTCCTGAAATCAAAAAATACATCGGTGAAGACGTGATCTTTACCGACGGCACGACGCTCCTTGGCGCTGACGATAAGTCCGGCATTGCCGCCATTATGGATATGGCCGCCAAAATCACCGCTGATCCGACGATTGCTCACGCAAAACTCTGCATAGCATTCACGCCGGACGAGGAAATCGGACGAGGCACCGACAATTTTGACCTGGAACGCTTCGGCGCAGACTGGGCTGTCACGATTGACGGCGGCGAGGTTGGAACCTTGGAGAGCGAAAACTTCAATGCCGGCTCTGCCGTCGTCGACTTTCAGGGGGTCGGCGTTCACCCGGGGAGCTCCAAAGGAAAGATGGTGAATGCGCTACGCATGGCCGCAGCCTTTATTGACGCCCTGCCTGCGGATATGGCGCCCGAAACCACCGAAGGCCGCGAGGGCTTTCTTCACCCCAATCAGCTCGAAGGCACCGTCACGCATGCCAAACTGCACCTTCTGATTCGCGACCACGATCGCGCGCTTTATGAAGAGAAGAAAGTGCTCCTCGAGCGCATTGCCGAGGACATCCAGTCGCGCTTCCCCAACGGCGCAGTGACGCTCTCCGTGAAGGACAGCTATGAAAACATGAAACCCTACATCGACCGCGTGCCGGCCGTCATGGAACATGTTCGGGCAGCGTACCGAGCCGCCGGGCTCGAACCCATTGAGGAGCCGATTCGCGGCGGAACAGACGGTGCGCGGCTCTCCGTCATGGGACTCCCTTGCCCCAATGTCTTCACGGGGGGCCTCAACTATCACGGCATCTATGAATGCCTGCCCGTGAAGTCACTCGAGCTCGCTGCCAAAGTGGCCTTTGAGCTCGCTCTGCAGTCGGGCAAAAAATAAATGAATCGCTGAGGATTTCGTTCTCGGGCGTCAGATCCCTAGTCCGGCAGGAGCGATATCAGTCCTATTCGAAACAGGCCGCTGAGTCTTCTCAGCTGCCTGTTTCTATTTTTTGGTACGCCGCTGCGCTCAGTACTGCACCCCCCCCCCATGATGGGGCATCGATGTGCCAGCCGTCCGTTCGTGATGCATAATTGTGCACCTATACAATAAGCGGATCCAACGCCCGATTTGAGTTGTGGTCGTTCGCCTCTTTCTATCCAGCATTACCCAAACTCGAGGTTCAGTACATGCAGCGCCAATGGACTCCTATTAAAGAATACTCAGACATTCTCTTTGAATACTTCGAAGGCATCGCCAAGATCACCATCAACCGCCCTCAGGTGCGCAACGCTTTTACGCCGACCACTGTTGCGCAAATGTCGGAAGCGCTGGTCATCTGCCGCCAGCGAAACGATATCCGCGTAGTAGTTCTCACCGGTGCCGGCGACAAGGCCTTCTGCTCCGGGGGCGACATGCATGTCAAAGGAGTCGGAGGCTACATTGATCCCACGGGTGTGCCCCGGCTTAATGTGCTCGACGTGCAAAAACAAATCCGTTCGCTCCCCAAACCCGTCATCGCCATGGTGAACGGCTTTGCGATCGGCGGCGGCCATGTGCTTCAGGTCGTCTGCGACCTGTCTGTTGCGAGCGAGAATGCCGTGTTCGGACAGACCGGACCCCGCGTCGGTTCCTTCGATGCAGGGTTTGGGGCGAGCTATCTTGCCCGCTGCGTCGGACAGAAGAAAGCGCGTGAAATCTGGTTCATGTGCCGCAAATATTCGGCCCATGAAGCGCTCGAGATGGGGTTGATCAACAAAGTCGTGCCTTTTGATCAGCTCGAAGATGAAGTGGTCGACTGGGCCAAGACCATCATGAACCACTCGGCTTTGGCCATCCGCATGATCAAAGCAGGTCTCAATGCTGAGCTTGACGGTCAGGCCGGCATTCAGGAGCTCGCCGGGGACGCCACGATGCTCTACTACATGACTGAAGAAGCACAGGAAGGGGGACGCGCATTCCTCGAAAAGCGCGTGCCGCACTTTAAATACAACACGGATCCTTCGAATCCGTAAGTGCGCTCAATCTGTATTTGAGGATGATTTCATGAAAGCCGATGAAGCAGGCATTGTGATCAGCGGCCGCCGTTGGTCTGCCTCCGATTTTGTGCGTGCAGACGGCACGCCGGGGCCGTGGATGTCTAAGGCGCTTGAGGCGGATCCCCTGAGCTTTGAGGCCGAGCTCGGCCGATTCCTCACGGAATTCTTTTCGCCCGGCGCAGCCGTAACGGTGCACACCAGCGGATCGACGGGCGTTCCCAAGGCTTTCGCAGCAGAAAAAAGCCGCATGCGGGCGAGCGCTCGGGCCACCATCGCGTTTTTGAGGCTTAAACCCGGCTGCACCAACCTGCTGGCGATGCCGCTTCGCTTCATTGCCGGAAAAATGGTGGTCGTGCGCTCTGTTGAATGCGGCCTTAATCTCATTCCCGTCGAGCCGTGCGCCAATCCGTTCCTCGAGCATCGTGAGGCCGTTGACCTGTGCGCACTCACGCCGATGCAGGCAGCCACGGTGCTTGCCAATCCCGCTACGAGCCGCTTTCTGCTTGAATCGCGCGCGGTTATATTGGGCGGCGGCCCCGTAGATGAGGAGTTGACGGCAAAACTTCAGTCTGCTCAGGGTGCGGTCTATGCTTCTTACGGCATGACAGAGACGCTCTCGCACGTCGCCCTGCGCAGACTGAACGGCCCGACGGCAGACGCAGGTTTCCGCGCGCTCCCGGGCGTAACGATTTCGCTTTCGGCGCTCAATACCCTTCAGATTGAAGCGCCCGCCGTAGCGGCCCAGACGCTCATCACGCACGACCGCGCACGGTTTAATCCCGACGGGACATTCAGCCTCATCGGACGTTTGGATAATGTCATTAACACGGGGGCAGTGAAGATCCAGATTGAAGAAGTCGAAGCCAAGCTCAAACCCTTCATTTCGGGCAGATTTGCCGTCAGTGCACGAAAAAGCCGTCTCTTCGGCGAAGAAGTCGTGCTCGTTCTCGAGGGCGCACCGGCGCTGCTCAGCGCTTTGGACTTCTCTCGTATGCGGCAGGCCTTAGGTCGGTTTGAGCGGCCGCATTGGGTGGTTTGCACCTCAGAGCTGCCGCTCACCGGATCCGGAAAACCGGATCGTCTGGCCATCCGCAAGGCCGCTGAAACGCTCTTTGCTGAGCCTTGGACCGCCCTAGAAGCAGGTGCGGCTTCCAATATCATCGGAAGCCGCAGGGGTTCATTTTCAACGGTCAAATCACTGGCTAAGCCGGCTGAGCGGCAAGCCGCCTCTTAATAAACAAGGAGCGGTCAGAATCCCACTTGGTGCGAATTGCCGTTGTTCAAATGATTCGTATCGATCTCAACGAGTTCTATTCGTTTTTGAGCCTCACCTTCCCACCAAGTGGTTGAATCGCGTTTCACACATTCTTCAATAAAGTTCTTCACTAATTCGGAAGTCGTGAGGTTGTTGCGCCGGCAGAGCGCATCTACCTCAGCTTTAAGCGCATCGCTTGTGCGGCAGCAAACAACGGTTGTCTTCGGAGCCTTACGACCCTTTTTGATCGTAGACCTTGGATTTCGTTCAAAGAGGAACATCGGGGGAGCCTCAGGAAGTTTATTGAGCCTCACATTTTAGAAATCGCACCGCGCAAATAGAATCAGCTTTCTTAAGCCACTTGCAAAGGCGCAGACGACATAAGCATCTCTACTGAGTCCAAACTGCTGTTGACAACTTTAATATATTGCGTTCATCCTGCAGCGCACGCGTCTACAAAACCAGATGCATGATGAACATCTGTTCAATATAGGTTTGAGGACGACATCGGCCGGCGGGCTTCGATGCGGAAATGCCCGCTGAGGGGCTTCGGGCCCAGCGTCCTGCGTTCTGCGCGTCGTTTTTTCGTTCAAAGCGCAGCGGCACAAAACGCTGACACGGGGAGCAGCCTCATTCTGCATTGAGCGAAAGAACGTTCTGAAGGGCTGCCGTGAGCCCCTTAATTGATGAAGCAAATCACGTCGACTTCATCACCGGCCTTGATGCCGTCTTTGCCGACCTTCACAACCCCTGTAGCATCTCTCAAAAGCAGTACCGAGCCGGTCCCCTTTTGAACCGCTCGAGCGATCCTTGCGTCGCCGCAGCCGCAGAGCGACACGCAAAGCTCACCCGTTTTCCCTGCCGGGATATTTCCAGAGAACGCCGCCCGCACCACTTTTTCATGGAGTGCGATGCCGCTTCGCGCCGCAATGAGCGGGAGCACGACACGCTGAGCAATCATCATTGCAGCAAGCGGGTTCCCGGGAAGACCGATAACCGGGCGGCCATCAAGTTCCCCGGCAATGAAGGGACTCGCTCCCCCGCTGCATCGATCCGCCTCCTGTGAGTCCAGCAGCTTGCCGCCGGCCTCAAGAATAGCCCTGCGGGTGAGATCTTTCGAACCCCGGCCGGTTCCGCCGATCGTAATCAGAACGTCAGAGCGCACCGCAAGTCCAGTGAGTGCGGCCGCAATGGCCGCAGAATCGTCAGCTGCACTTCGCGCCCATACATCGCGGATACCGGCATCCAGAAGCAGTGAGCGCAGATAAGCTGCGTCGCTCGATACTCGGGTGGGTCCCTCCGCACGGCAGACGAAGTCGCGCAGTTCCGATCCGGTCGCAATGATGCCGACCGAGGCGAGGGACCTCGCCTTCACCACATCCATACCCGCTTCAAAAAGAAGCGCCGTCTCAGCCGCCCCGATGCGCACGCCGCTCTTGAGAAGCAGGTCCCCCACACACCATTCAGCACCTCGCCGCATGATGCCGTTTTCCGGTTCCGCTGCTTTTTGTGCATCCGCCAAATCGGATCTGGCTGCGGAAGGAATAATGGCAGTTACCCCTTTAGGAATAGGTCCGCCGGTATTCACCCAAATCGCGGACATCGGCGGAAGATTGGGCGGCGTACGCCCGTTTTCGACGACATCATCGAGTACTTTTCGGTGTCCGGCTTCCGACGCATTTACGGCCCAGCCGTCACGCAGGGCAAGGTCGTAGGACGGGACATCGTTTGGAGCAAAAACATCCTCTTGCAGTTCTGCTCCAAGCGCATCACAAAGCCTGATGAGCGTTGGCTCGGGGTGGTACCAAACGGGCGGAAGTGCAACAGGGCGCAGGATAAAGCCCGATGATGAGTGAGGTCCGAAGGCGGCGGACATAGTGAATAAATTCCGAAATAAAAAGCGGACTGCCCCTCTTTCATTTTTCGTTATTCTCTTGTAGAATAGCGTCAATGAAGCGAGGGGTCGCTCAATAAAAAAAATTCGGAACGGAGGATGGCGGGCAATCCGGCATCCCATCAGGACAGATCAAAGTATAAGAGATTGATCGTCATTAAGTCGAGATCACCGGCTTCATTCATTCAACAATCGATTTTGTTTCTTTCATTGTGACAAAATAGAAATCATTCTCATCCGTCGTATTAGGGGTTTCACTAGTATCCCGATAACGATATAAACATCGTCCGGCTGAATGTTTTAATGCCAAATATCCCTTAAATGCCTATGCCGCAGGCATTTTCAGACTAGACAAGAACCCTCAAGGGTTAGCCCCCATCTCCTTCAGGCCGTTTTTAGCAGTCGTCTCTCCCCCTATTGGCATCTGACAAAAGTCAATCTACCTAACGGTCCCCTGCGGGAAAAATCGCCTTGCTTTCGAAGAAAGAGCGCGACCCCGAAAAATTAGCTCTATCGGAAAGTGCAGGAAAAAATTTGCCATTTTCATCTGCCGGCTTCAGGACAAGGAACGATAAGCAGATGAGTAATCGGCTGAAAATTTTAATAATTGCGGCTGCATAAATTCGCCAAATCGGAATCGAGCAGCGAATCAGACCGCAGTTCAATCCGCATTTTCCGCTGAGTCTCCTCGCGGACGCAGCCCGCTCGAATGAAAGCGTCATTCCACCGCAGGCGTCAGGGACGCACTGCGGACGAAGCGGCCCGCGGGGGCTCCGCCGCCCGCCGCATCGAAAAAACGCAAGGGAGACTCCACATGGAACTCAATGACATTCTCGAGAAGCTGTCGCTGCCGCAGGACCTCACGCGGCGCGGCTTCCTGAAGGCCGCCTCGGCCGCTGCCGCGCTCGGGCTCTTAAACGATGCGCGAGCCAAAAATGGCGTGCGGCCGTACGTGATTCTCGAAACGGCCAAGGGCCTCATCATCGCCGACCCCAATCTGTGCGTTGCCTGCCACCGCTGCGAGCTCGCCTGCACGGAATTCAACGACGGCAAAGCCACGCCCCGCCTCGCCCGCATCAAGATCACCCGCAACGTCATGTTCGGCCCCTCGGGCACCAACCCCATTCCGCCCACTTTCGGCGTGCACGGCAACGGCCTGGTTGTTCAAGACACCTGCCGTCAGTGCCCGCACCCGGTTCCCTGCGCCAATGCCTGCCCGCAAGGCGCTATTCAGGTTGACCCGAAGACGGGCGCCCGCGTGGTTGTCAAGGAACGCTGCATCGGCTGCCACCTCTGCGAAAAGGCTTGCCCGTGGGACATGATGAGCTTCGACGACGAAGAAAACAAAGCGTCAAAGTGCTTCCTCTGCAACGGCGACCCGAAGTGCGTCAAAGCCTGCCCGGCCGCCGCCATCCGCTACATCCCCTGGACCGACCGCTCTCACGAAGAAGCGCGCCGCGTCCCGCACGGCTATCTCGCCCGCGAGAACGCTGCCGAATGCAGCATCTGCCACCGCTAACCCATTGTTCTGGAAGCTTGAAAAATGTCTGAAACCAAGAAGAGATACGGCTATACGGGCAAGGGCCTGCGCGTCAATCTCACGACGGGAAAGTTCACGGTTGAACCGACCTTCCCGCGCTTCAACGGCTTAATCGGCGGCACCGCCTTCGGCTACCGCGTGCTCTGGGACGAAGTTCCGCCTGACACGGACTGCTATTCCCCGGAAAACAAAGTGGTCATCGCCCCGGGTCCCCTCTCCGGCACCGGCGCCATCTGTTCGGGCCGCACCGCACTCACGACGCTTTGGCCGACTTCGTGGCCTCAGTCGCTGATTGCGAGCGCGCACGTGGGCGGCGAAATCGCGCACAAGATGAAGTATGCCGGCTGGGACTTCATCATCATTGAAGGCGAAGCCAAGAAGCCCTGCTACCTCTACATTCACAATGACCACGTCGAACTGCGCGATGCGCATTTCGTCTGGAATCAGGGCACCAAGCGCTCCTACGCGATGATCGCTCAGGAAACGAACGCTGACGCGAGCATCGGCGTGATCGGGCCGGCGGGTGAAAATCTTGTGCCGATGTCAAACATGATGTTCGACAAGAGCCACAGCGCCGGCGGCGTGGGCAGCATTTTCGGCAAAAAGAACCTCAAGGCTATCGTCGTCCGCGGCGATCAGGCGATTCACATTCACGCCAAACCTCAGGAATGGGAAGCGCTGATGGACAGCCACCGCGCAATCCTCGGCGCCCACACCCAAACGGTCGTTTCCCGCGTCCCGTCGCCGCTCTTTGAGTACTCGAGCCCCTCGAGCCGCTGGTCGGGTCTGCCCGGCCGCGTCTGGGGCGCGGCCAACCCGCCGGTGGTCATCAACGGCGATATTCGCGACGTCAACCACATCGCCTACCGCACCTGCTCGGCAGAGTTCTACCTCGGGCCGTCGCTTTGGAAGTACCACGTCCGCACAACGGGCTGCTACGCCTGCCCGATTCGCTGCTACTCAGTCATTCGCGACGAAGAAACTGCCGCCAAATATAAGGTTGACCCGATCACCGAACAGACCTGCCTCGCGCTCTGGGGCCGCTGGTTCTTCCCGAGCCTCATCAACGACCTCGAGAAGCCCGTGTCGCGTGAAGCCTGCCTCGTAGGCTCTCAAACGCTCGACGACCTCGGCATCTGGTGCAACTACGGTCAGCTGCACCGCGACTTCGTCTACTTCCTCAAGAAGGGGTATTGGAAGAAGTACCTCTCCGAAGAAGAGTACAAGCAGATTCCGTGGGACAAGTTTGAAAATCCCGATCCCAGCGCGCTTCAGGACATTCTCCCGCGCATTGCATACCGCAAAGGCGAATTCGGCCGCTGGCTCGGTGAAACTACGCCGAAGATTCTCGAACACTTTGGTCTTGCCGAATCGGCCTGGCAGAAGGATCACGATACGCTTTACTGGGCGCACGGCCATCCCAAGCACCATTCCAACGAAGACGACGGTCAGATCGGCTGCGTGCTCAATTCGCTCTACAACCGCGATCCGATGAGCCACGGCCACATCAACTTCACCCGCTGCGGTCTGCCGATCGATGTGCAAAAGCGCATCGGCGAGAAGTTCTGGGGGAGTCCGGATACCGTTGATGCGATCGGTGACTACACGCCGACCAACATCTACAAGATGAAGCGTCTGCAGTGGGTTGTCGCCCGCAAGGAACTCCACGACATGCTCGGCATCTGCTCGTGGACGGCTCCGTGGGAAGTCTCGCCGCTCCGTGAAAAGGGCTACATCGGCGACATCGAGATGGAAAGCAAGGTCTTCCGCGCCGTCACCGGTATCGAAATGACCCAGGACGATCTCGACAAGGCCGGTCTTCGCGCCTTCATCCTGCAGCGCCTCTACACGATGCGTCAGCTCAAAAGCCGCAACCCCCGTCAGGATCATGACCAGTATCCGGAATGGATTTTCTGGGATCCCAAGGGCAAAGCGCCGTTCACGAAGGGCACGATCCGCATGGAACGCTCCGACATCGAAAAGAGCTTCGACCTCTTTTACGGTCTCATGGACTTCGATGTGAAGACCGGTGCTCCGACGGAAAAGTCCCTCAAGGAATACGGCCTCGACTTCGCGCTTTCGACGATGAAGCAGGAAGGTCTGATGTAACTGCGCGCCGACAAGAGGTATTGAGTCATGAATCGCGAAGCAGAAATCCGTGCCGACATGAATACTGCCGAGGGAGCCGCTCAGGCGTCTGCCGCAGCAGCGAGTACGGCCGTCATTCAGGGAAACGCCCCGTCGGCCTTGGATGAGCTCTCCCGGCTTGACGCCGACGTCCTGATCCTTGTGGATCTCGTCGCCGATGCGAGCCGTCGGGTTGAACTCATCGAGCGCCCTGCGCTTTTCGCGGCTTTCCGCGAAAAAGCTGCAGCCGCGCCGATCCCCAAGGCGCACGAGCTTCTTGAAGATGCCGACCGGCAGATGGACAGCACGTATAACCGTGCGCCCGGCACGGTTTCCTTCGTGCCGCCGAAAACGAAGAACCGCGAAGAGCGCGAAGCCAACCGCCTGAAGGTGCCGACGCTGCGCGATCAGCGCGAAGCCTTCACGCGGCGCGAACTGCTGCGCGGGCTGCTCGAGGGGCGGCTTGCTGAAACGGCTGAAGCCCTTGAGCGTGAAAACGCCTCTGCTGAGGCCGCCGAAGCCCAAGAAGCGCCCGAACCCCGCGAGATCACCGAAGCGTACTTCAATCAGGTGGTGGACACTGCGCTCGCCCGCGACTGCGGCGTCGCAAACCTCACCTCCTGGGACGAGAAGGAATACTTCCACTATCGCCCGCTCCTGTCGGCCTCTTATGCCCGCATTCTTTCGGCCAAAAACAATCCCGCCGAAATGATCTGCGACCTTGTTCGCGAGCACTCGCGCATCTATCCGCGTCCGGTGACGATCGGCACCTTCCAGGAAGAGCCCTTCAATCTGAAGCCCGAAGAACTTCAGGAACTGATGCAGTCCTTCCCCAAGGATCCGAAGAAAAGCGACATTAAGTTCACCACGTCTTCGCTCGGCACCGTGTTCCTTTATTCGAACAAGTACCTCGAAGACGACTATGCGGACTTTCTCGCGCAGTACCTCGACGTCGACCAGGTGATGAGTCCCTGAGGTGCTCTGCGCATCTCAGGCGGCCCGCCCAGTGCGGCTTTACATGACTCCAATGCCTCATGAGGCCTGCGTGCGGAACGCAGATTTCGGTCCGCACGCACGATATGAAAAGGATTCCCAAAATGAACACCCGTATTTTCACGACCGGCGCCCTTGCCTGCGCGGTCTTTCTCGCCGGCGCCGCACAGGCGGCGGAACAGGCGGCCGACCCCTATCCGCCCGTGAAGTTTGATTTGCCCGAGCATCAGGCTTTTGTTGATTCGCTCAAGCTCGACCCCGCGCGCCACCAGGGGCCGCAGACAAAGGAAGAAATCAAGGCTGAACTCACCAAGATCTTCAACGAAAAAACCGAGCAGCACGCCCTCACGAAGCACTATGAAAAAGGGCTTACCTGCGTGACCTGCCACGATCAGCAGCGCGTGGGCGGCCCCGACTGGATGACGTCCGTGACGGCCCCGGAAATGAAGAAAGAATGCGGCGACTGCCATGAAACGCAGAAAGCCGTCTTTACGAAGACCGATACGCATCAGAAGATCACCTGCGTGGCCTGCCATATGCCCAACATCCCTTCGCCCGAAGACTTCACCGGCCCCGACGCTGTTGAGCAGTACTACTCGGCCGTGCGCCGCTCGCATCTCTATCGCATCAATACGGATCCGACCGCGCAGACGCTGATCCGCTCCGACGCGAAGGAAGGTTCCGACGAACGCCTCTGGACCTATGCGCTCGACAAGAAGGGTCATGCCTATGTTGACATCGTTTGGTCCTGCGGCCGCGCCACGCCGGGCGACTACACGCTCTCGGGCGACGCTCAGGGCTGCCACAGTCCTGCAACGAGCACGCTTGACGAGGGGCTCCGCTACGGCAGTCAGCAGGCGATCTATGACGAGATCCAAAAGTGGCAGGAACCAGTCAAAGCCAAGTTTGCTGAAATCGAAAAGGGTCTCGAGCGCATCAAGCAGCTTCTGGAAGTGACAAAACTCACGCCTGAAGAACTCGCCGAGGTCCACCTGATGCTCGACAAAGCTCAGGAAATCTACGACCAGGTGAAAAAAGACGGTTCGTGGGGCGTTCATGCGCCGCGCTACCTCTTGGATCGCGTGACGTCCGGCGCCGCCTACATCGTGCGCGCTCAGGCCATCGTCGACAACGGCGGCTACCAGACCGCTGCTGACAAACGCGCCGCTGAGAAGAAGGCCGCCAAGTAACGGCTTTCACTGAGCTTCGGGGGATTCCATCCCCCGAACGATCCTCATTTCACCTATTGCGGTTTCAGGCGAACTTCAGGCTTAAAGCCTAGCTGCTGCCCGTCACCGCTAGGGAGATCCAAGTGACCCAAAACATTGACCGGAGAAGCTTCCTCACGGCAGCCGCCGGCGGACTTGTCGTCATTTCGCTCGGAGGGTGCACCTCCGACACGGTCGACGGCAAGAAGCGCCCGCACTACGTGATGGTCTTCGACCAGAATAAATGCGTCGGCTGCGGCGAATGCAAACGCGCCTGCAACGAAGCAAATCACCTCCCCCCAGGGCGCTCGCGTGTGCTTTTGCAGCGCATGCCGGGCCCAGACCGTCACTACATCCGCGTTTCCTGCCAGCAGTGCGTGGATTCGCCTTGCGTGAAGGTCTGCCCGACCGGCGCCTGCCACCACGATCCGGAAACCAACATCGTCACGATGAATACGGACCGCTGTGTCGGCTGCAAATACTGCATCGCAGCCTGCCCCTACAACGCCCGCTGGATCAACCCGGAAACCAAGGTTGCCGACAACTGCGACTTTTGCCTCCATTCCAAGAACCTTGCCGCCGGCGAGCTTCCCGGGTGCGTTGCGCACTGCCGCTTTCATGCGCTCTCCTTCGGCGACCTCAATGATCCCAACTCCTTCGTTTCGAAGCTGCTCAAGGCGAAGGACACGGTGCGCATTCGTCCGTGGCTTGGCACTGAACCAACCCTGCGGTATATCCCCGTGGTTAAAACCGGAGTTCGATAATGGACGGCGTTCTTGATTTTTCAATCGGTCTCACCGAAGGCGTCGCCTGGCCGTGGCCGATTGCCGTGTACCTTTTCCTCGCAGGCATCTCGGGGGGCTCGTTGGGCGTAATTCTCACGATGATGAAGCTTCGGGGGCTTTCGGGCGACGAACCGCTCCTCAAAGCATCCGCGTCGATCGCGCTGGCAACGATTCTCCTCGGCATGCTCTGCCTGGTGCTTGATCTGACCGATCCGCTCTTTTTCTGGCGCATTCTTGTCTTCTACAACCCGACGAGCGTCATGAGCGTGGGCGTGATGATGCTGCTTTTTTACATCCCGCTTACTGCGGTGCTTACGGTGATTGTGCTTCGGCACAGTCTGAAGTGGCTGCCGTTTGGTCTGGGCGGTTTGGTCGAAAAATTGGGCGACATTTTCAATAAAGCCAGAGGCCCGATCACCTGGATCGTTCTTTTTCTGGCATTCGGCATCTGCGCCTACACCGGGTTCCTGATTTCCGCACTGATCCGCTATCCGCTCATCAATACGGCCGTGCTGCCAGCGCTCTTCGTAGCGTCCGGCGTCTCGGCGGGCACAGCTGCGGCTAAGCTCCTCGCAACTGCGGTATTCGGTGAAAAACGCGATTCGCATACGATGCATATCCTGCACCTGGCCGAATGGCCGATGATGGCAGCCGAAATCTCCTGCATTTTCATGATCGCCATGGCCATGATCTTCGGCATGGCCGGGGCTCAGGCCGCGGTCACCGCCTTCACGACGGGTGTCTGGGCCACCGTCTTCTGGGTGGGCGCTGTGGGAGTTGGCTTCGGCGTGCCGTTTGCGCTTGGCATGACGGGCTGCACTCGTTCGGCTGCCGGCTTTTGGACCGCCGGATTTGCAGCAGTTGCCGGCATGATGTGCCTGCGCCTCTTCATCCTCTACGCCGGCCAGCTCAACTCTCTGATGCTTACTCCGGTATAAGTTTTTTTCCTCCTCAATCTCCTAAAGCTCTCCATGGCATGCAGCGTCCGCAGCGCCTGCTTCCTGTCGATCGATACCAGCGGCCAGAAAGAAGCGCTCGAACGCATCAATGCCTCTCTCAGAGATCTCTGCAGAAAATAAAAGCGAAAGCAATATCTTCTGCAGTAAATCTCATGGCGGAACCCCTTCCTCGAGTGTGGTTCCGCTTTTTTTTGTTCCTCATGCAGAGAAGCGCCTACTGCCTATCTACTGCCTACTTACTGCTAAGCATGCAGTTAACTGTCGGCTTAGCAAGTGTGAAATATCGGCCCGTTATCCGCTAAAGAGCTATCCAGAGCGGCCTCTGAAAAAGCGCTTCATGGCTTTTGCCAACAGACAATAATTCAAGAGAATCAAGGCAGTCTATGGAAGGTAAGTCCTGGGTTGCTGCCGCGGACCAGCAAAATACTGATGCCGACAGCTACGGTTTGCTCACTGAGAAGCTACTGCGTATCTACTGCCTACTTACTGCTTATGTGACTGCTAGGCAGGCAGTTGACTGCCTGCTTAGCAAGTGAAATGAGTCACTTCATTTCCGCGATGTCCGCTCAGAACCACTGTCCGAAGCGACGAATGTAAAAGCGCTTCATGCCTTGTGCCAGCAGACAGTAACTGAAGAGAATTGCGGCGAGCCACGGGAAATATGTCCAGGGCAGCGGCTGCAGGCCAACCATGGCACCGAGCGGCGAAAACGGAATGCCGATGCCGACAGCCACAATCACAACCGTCATCAGCAGAACCGGCAGCGCGGCACAGCTTTGGAAGAACGGAATTTTTTCGGTTCTCAGCATGTGTACCACCAAGGTTTGCGAAAGCAGTCCCTCAATGAACCAGCCGGATTGGAAGAGTGACTGACTGGCCGCTGAATTGGCGCCGAAGACAAACCACATCACGGCGTAAGTTGCAATGTCAAAGACCGAGGACGTCGGACCGATCCAGAGCATAAAGCGGCCGATATTCTGCGCATCCCACTTGCGCGGCTTCTTCAGAAACTCCGGATCCATCTTGTCCCATGGGAGTGCAAGCTGAGAGAGGTCGTAGAGCAAATTCTGGATGAGGAGATGAATCGCCAGCATCGGCAGGAACGGCAGAAAGGCGCTTGCAACGAGCACGGAGAAAACGTTGCCGAAATTCGAGCTCGCCGTCATGTTGATGTACTTGATAATGTTGCCGAAGGTTTCGCGTCCTTTGAGAACACCTTCTTCGAGAACCATCAAGTCCTTTTCCAACAAGATGATGTCGCTCGCCTCCTTGGCAATATCCGCCGCGCTGTCGACGGAAATGCCGACATCAGCGTCTTTCAAAGCCGGAGCATCATTGATGCCGTCTCCTAAAAAGCCGACTGTGCGGCCGTTTTTCTGCAGCACACGCAGAATGCGGGCCTTCTGCTGCGGCGTTAGTTTGGCGAATATGCTGCCCGTCTGTGCCGCTTGCGCGAGCTCAGCGTCCGAAAGGGCCTCGATCTCCGATCCGACCAGAACCTGATCGGCGTCGATGCCGACTTCAGCGCAAATGCTGGCAGTCACGACCGGATTGTCGCCCGTGAGCACCTTGACCGCCACGCCGTGTTCGCGCAGCGCCAGAATGGCTTTGCGTGCGCTCTCTTTGGGCGGATCGAGGAACGTCAGAATGCCTTCGACCGTAAGCCCGCACTCATCGTCGTTGACGAGCGACGCCTTCCCATGGTCGGACAAGCGTTTTCTCGCAACGATCAGCACACGGAATCCCTGCTTATTGAAAACTTGCGTTTGTTCGAGAAGCCCTTGGGCGCGCTCAGGTGTGAGCGGCACCAAAGAAGCGCCTTCCTGCAGGTGCGTGCAGATGCTGAGCATTTCTTCCACCGCGCCTTTGCAGATCAAGCAGCGCTCTTCAGAAGCGGTATCTTCAACGAGCACCGATACACGGCGGCGGACAAAGTCAAAAGGCAGCTCGTCGAGCTTCATAAAGCGTTCGCGCACGGTTCGATCCAAATGAGACTCGCCGCAGCGAAGAACAGCCTGATCGATCAGATTTTTGGCGCCGCTCTGGCTGCTGCTGTTAAGCCAGGCATAGGTGAGCACGGTCGAACTTTCTTTGCCCTGCGCATCCAGATAATGCTCCAGAATGATCTTGTCCTGAGTGAGTGTTCCGGTTTTATCCGTACAGAGCACGTCCATTGCGCCAAAGTTCTGAATGGCGTTGAGGCGCTTGACGATCACTTTGCGCCGGCTCATCGCAACAGCGCCTTTGGCCAAATTGGAGCTCACGATCATGGGCAGCATTTCCGGCGTCAGCCCGACCGCAACAGCCAGTGCGAAGAGTGAGGCCTCAAGCCAGTCGCCTTTGGTAAATCCGTTGATGAAGAGCACAACGGGAGCCATGACCAGCATGAAGCGGATCAGCACCCAGCTCACGCTGTTGACGCCTCGATCAAAAGCGGTCATGGCGCGGGTGCCGATGATCGACTTGGCGAGCGAACCAAACCAAGTGCTGTTTCCGGTTGCCACGACCACGGCTGATGCATGGCCGCTCACGACATTGGTTCCCATGAGACAGATGTTTTTCAGGTCAAGCAAGTCCGCTTTGACATCAGCATTCGGCAGAGTCTTCCGGGTCGTCAGCAGGGCCGCATCGGGTGCAGCATCCCCTTTTTCGACCGGCAGCGCTTCGCCGCTCAGGATGGACTGACTGACGAACAAGTCGCGCGATTCAAGGAGGCGCACATCGGCCGGCACAAGATCACCGGCGGCGAGATAGACCACATCGCCCGGAACCAATTCACTGATGTCGACTTCTGCGCGGGACTGCGCTGCAGAGCCGTCCCCCGGGCGCCGGACCGTTTACCATTGACTTCAGCGCCTGAGCGGCCTTATTCGTGCGGAATTCCTGCCAAAAGCGAAGCAGACCGCTCAAGATAATCATCGTTGACATGATGACGATACCGGCCGGTTCAGCTTCTTCGCCCTGCGCGATCGGGAGCCAAACATCCGTGAAGCAGCTGATCGCAACGAGCACGAGCAGCACGTAAATGAAGGGGCTGTTGTAGGCGCCTAAAAGCTGGCGGTAAACCGGCGGCGCCTTTTCCTGAGCGACCTCATTGCGGCCGTAAATGTCAAGACGCTTTTTGGCTTCTTCGGCACTAAGCCCGGCAGGCGTCGCGCTCAGCCAGGCAAGCACCACATCGAGTGTTTGATGGGCTGCCCGTTCAACCGCGAAAATTCTGGTTTTGCGCGGCTTCCCGTTTTCCGCAGCATTCCGGCCGAGGAGCCGGTTCTTTTTGGTCATGTCGGTCATGACACACCTCTTGGATTTGGGTTGACCGCTGCGCTGCTTGTCGCTTAAAGCGCTCCCGACGCAGGCAGAGGTCAGGGTTTCACTGCCGCGCATGAGGCGCAGCGCCGTCAGACGGCCGATGGTTCTCCAGTCCATCGCCATATGTCTTCATTTCATTTGTGACTGCCGTTCACCATTCTTTAGCGGTGAAGACGCCTTCCTCAGTCAATGAGAAACCGTAATATTTGAGGTCAGCAGTTTTTTTGAAAATTGTCGTACTGACCATTAAAAATGATCAGAACGCGTCCATTTTTTGGACGCAAAAATCCCCCTGCACTAAGAAAATGCATTCAAAGTTTTTCTATGAACGAAATTGCGGCGGCTCTCTATATTCACCGGACGAACGAAAGGCACCGAACTGAATCGGCTCGACCAGACCCAAAACACCGCAGTCAGAGGTTCACGCCAGCGAACCCTGCCGAACAAGGTCTCCCGTACAGCATGCGGTGAGCGCATCTATTTCGAAATTTCCGGGCAAAATCAGCCCTGCCCTCCTGCTCTGGTCAAAAAGACGCAGCGCAGCAAAGGGAAGCCGCCTCGCGAAGATCAGATCCGCGAAGGGGGAAAGAGCTGTTGGATATAGGTGAACATGACGATCTGCTCCAACTTTGAATTGATTTTGGGTAGCAATCGTCAAATTGAAGATCGCTGCCCGCCGTATTGATCGTTGATAGTGTCGGCAGGCAGCGCAGAGAAAGTGTTTCTCTGTAGCGGCCTGACTAAATAATCAACAAAGGACTCGGGCGTTCGTCCACCGCTCGTCTCCTATAAAAATGATGCTGAAAGTTTAATCTTGCCTATTGAAAAGTCAAGCTTTGCATCACTCATAATGAATAAAAAATCGATTTAACAAACCAATATGAATAAGAATTTATTGTCTACTGCAGAATTTCTAGGCAACTCAAATTTGTGAAAATTCGTTTCAGCCTTTGGGACAAACCCCAAGTATTTATTCAAAGGCCTCTCTTGCTTCAGGCACCAGCGAGAGCTTGGCCTTGAGCTCAGCGGCGGAATGGCATCCGAGTTTGCGCATCGAACCGGCCCGATGAAATTCAACGGTCCGCACAGCGATTTCAAGGCGTTCAGCAATTTGCCGGTTGGTGAGTCCCGAGACAGCAAGAAGCGCCGCCTGGCGCTCTCGGTCTGAGAGTGAGAGAAAGGCCGTGCGGGCCGCTTCAGTGAGCGCCGCCTGTCGAGCGGCTTCATCGGTGAGCGCGGCTTCGCGCGACGGCGTGCCGTCAAGCGTCTGCTCGGGCTCACAAGTCAGGGACTGAGCAATCGTCAGGGCCCGCTCAATCGCGGCCAGCAGTTTTTCCGTCCGCACGGGCTTAGAGAGAAAAGTGACGGCGCCGGCTTCAATGGCATCCACCGCCATGTCGACGTCGCCATGCGCTGAAAGAAAAATGCAGGGCAGCTTTGAACCGAGCTTTTTCATCCGGTCATGCAAAACAATGCCGGACATTTCCCCCATGCGAACGTCGAGAATCGCGCACCCGGGATCTTCCGGACGATCGTTAATGAGAAAGGACTCTGCACTCTCATAGTGGCGCACGATAAAGCCTTCGTTTTCAAGTACGTAGGCCAATGCATCGTGAATATTGGGATCGTCGTCGACAATGCGGATAATAGGAGCGGCGGTCATTTGCTGGGGTCCTTTGGATCCTTTGGAAGAGGCTGTGCCGGCTCTGCGGCCGGCTCGTGAGGCACGGAAATGGCATCATCCGTTTCGGCTCTGCCGGATTGTGATGTGCTGACAAGCGGCAGCGCCACGCGCACGGCGAGCCCGGTCAGGCGCGGATTGAGATCCGTTCGCCCAAAAGTGATGGCGCCGAAGCAGGCCTCAACGATCGACCGGACGATGGCAAGGCCGAGCCCCAGACCGTTAGATTTTTGACTTGATCCGGCCTGCGGCTGACTGGAACCCGCCTCAATGCGCACGAGATCTTCGTCGGAAAGGGGTTTGCCGCTGTCGGCCACCATGAATACCACGCTGCTGCCGATGACTTCAGCGGTAAAGGCGACCAAGGGTCCGGAGCCCACGAGAACATCCGAGGCCTTCGTGAGATTGACCGGTTTGGGCTTGCCGCTTGACTCGTCGGCGGCCCTGGCAGCCTGAGCGGCCTCGGCGGCATTCTTCAGTAAGTTGACGAAGACAAGCTCCAATTCGAAGGCGTTGGCAGAAATATGGGCGGCACTTTTAGGCACCAGTACCCAGAGCGGAAAGTCCCGCATGGATTGTCCGCGCCAGAGGCGCACGGCGCTCTGCATCACATCGGCGGCGGACAGAACGGATCGTTCAAGTCTGCGGCCTTTGGCATAGGCGCGCACACGCTCGACGATCTCGCTCGCTCGCTGTGTTTCGTCGGCAATCCTGTCAGCGATTTTGGCCATGCGGTCCGGACCGGCCGAACCTCGGCGAATTTGGCGGGCGAGTCCCTCCGCGTAAAGCGATGCCGATGTAAGGGGCTGACGCAGTTCGTGGGCAAAAATGCTTGAGATCTGCGTGAGCGATGCAGCACGCTGCATGGATGCCAGACGCGAGGCCTGCGCCATCTTCTGCTCCATCAATTTGCGAACGCGCTCACCCTGGCGGCGCGCAAGCACTTCTGCCCGCCAGCCATGGAAGAGCAGCCCGAGAATCAGAAGCGCAATGACAAGCATCCAGGTGAGATAGTCGTCAATCAGCTCATTGAGCATCGTCGCCCTGAGCTTCTCGGACGGTCCCACGCGAATCGCTTCAAGCAGCGCGTCAACGGACTTGTAGTTCGTCGGAATCGTCCAGCGGGCACCGCGCTCGGTGGGCGGCATCGACAGGAGCGCAAGCGTCGCGCGCCGTGCGGCCTCGGGCGAAATCAGCTCCGTTACGGCCATGGTGAAGCCCGGATAAAGGTCCGTGGAGTGCACACAGGCCACGTCCACATTGTCTCGTCGATCCAGAACGCGAAGCTCGCCGACGGCTTCGGGGTGGCGCTCAATAAACTGCTCGTACGCACAGAGCCGCAGGACGCCCGCATCCGCTTTTTCATCCAATACGAGCTTCACAATATCCGATATCGAACGAGCATCGCCCGTGAAAATCGTTTTCCCAAAAAACTCGTTGGGATTGATGCCGAACTTTGCGACTTCACCGAGCACAATTTGCCAGCCCGGGAAGGAAAGCGCGTTGCTCGCCGCAATCGTGCGCCCTTTCAAGTCGCCTAAGGTTTGAAATTCCCGATGATCCTCACGAACAATCACCGCTGATCCTTCATTGCGGTTGGGATCCGGGCCGCCCTTGGAAACCAGCGTGGCGAGCGGACGAAGGCCAAAGGTTGAAAGCCGTGTGACAGCGCCAGAAGTGCCGAGAATGAACTCTGCTCCGCGGCTCAAAACAATACGGTCGAACTCTTCGAACGTACAGAAAATCAGTTTGATGCCGCGATTGGGAAAGAGCGGCGCCAGCGCAAGCTTCGTCGCTTCGGCAATAAGCAGATTGTCGCGCGGCAGTGCAAATGTAATGACCGCAATGCGTATCGGATCCGTCCCCGGCACAGGAATGACCCCCGCATCGGCAGGCACCTTCAAGTCGGCCGCAGAATGGTCCAGCGAAACGACGGCCCCGGTTCCCCTCTCTTCTGCTGGGATATCGGGTGGCGCCGCTACCGCCAGAACACAGCAGGCAAAGCGCAGCGCCCAGCGGCACCAAGCAGTGCTTTTTCGTTTTGCAAACCGAAAGCTGAGGCGGGTCATGTCGTTCTGAGCCAGCCGGTTCTATCGGCTTGAGAGCGTTTGTGGATACTTTTTTCGCATACGCGGGTTTACCCGCCTTTCTAGGAAGTTTATCCAACCTTTTCTGCCTTCCAATGGGCTTTCGGTCCTCTGGGGCATTTGAATTCATCCGTTTTGACCAGACTCAGTCTTCTAAGGGTTGACCCTTAGCAATCTTTGGATACGTTTTGAGTTTTGCTAATAACGCTTCTCGCGGTTCGGCAGGATTAGTATTCATTTATCAACGTTCGATATCGAACTATATCAATGCTCACAGCGGTGTTTCCAAGAAATGACCGCCCCCGTAGAAGGAATTTTGATCATGAAGAACATTCTGGTTGTATCCGGCCATCCCAATCCCTCGGCATCACTCGCCAACAAAACCATTCTGGAGAGCCTCAGAACAGCGTTTCCGCAGGCCCAATTCCGCGAACTCGCTTCACTCGTGAAAGACGGCCATTTTGACCCGGCCCCAGAACAGGATGCGCTCGTGAAAGCCGACGTCATCGTGCTTCAATTTCCGTTTAACTGGTACTCGGTGCCGGGGCTTCTGAAGACCTGGATTGACGAGGTGCTGCTTCACGGATTTGCCTATGGTTCAGGCGCGAAGCTTTCGGGCAAAACCGTGCTGCTTTCGATCACCGCCGGCGCTCCGGAGGCGGCCTACCAACGCGACGGCTTTACCGGCCACACGGTATTTGAGCTCCTCACGCCGCTCGCCGTCACCGCCAAAGCCTGCAGCATGATTTTTGCCGAACCTGTCGTTTCGTACGGCTACTCCGTTCCTGCCGCACAAAATGACAAAGAAAACTATCTAGCCAACGCCAGAAAGCATGCCCAAGCGCTTTCGGCACAGCTGAAGGCCCTCTGAGAGGGACGATAAGCATTTTTTTATGAATAAGCTGGATGGATGAGCTTATTCATTCGCCTATAAACAATGATGCTGAAGCCCCGGCAGGGTTTGCCTGCTGGGGCTTCAGTCGTTCTCAAATGCCTGAAAGAAAATCAGCGCTTAGAACTTATGCACAATACCGGCGGCGACTTCAATGACCGTCGGGGCAAGGTCGAGACCGTTTTTCTGTCCCTTCACCGTCTGATACGAATAAGAAGCAACGCCGTAGAGCGAAGTACGTTTGCTGAGCGAATAGAGGTACCCCGCAGAGGTGTTCCAGCGCGTGATATCCACTTCACCGAAGACGGCGCCGCCTGCAGTCGACATATCCCAGCCGTTCACCGTGTCAATCGTGCCGTCCAGATAGGAAGTTGCCACCTTGAAGGTACCCCCTGCCGCCGGAATATCCGCGCCGATCGTGAGACCATAGCCCTCGACCTGGAAGCGTTCCGTTTTTGCCTGAGACAGCGCAAAATCTTTCGAGGAAATACTGTCGATGCTGTTCAAATCGGCATTGTCAAAATACTGTGCCCCGGCATAGAGTTTGACAACCTTGAAATCGTAATTGCCGCCCACCGTCACCGTCAGCGCATCATCGACCGGATTGCCCCAGCCTTGGCCGTTCCACTTTGTGGTTGAAAAGTTCGTTTGGTCAACAACGGCAGCCAGGTTAAGGGGGCCGTTGGCATAAGTTAGACCCATCGCGTAATAGCGGTCGACCGACGACTTCCCTTCCACGCCGTGCAGGCCTGCACCGTCGTAGTCATCCTTGGTGTCGGTATCAAACGAATACTGGGCGTAAACCTTAAAACCCGCAAAGGCCGGCGTTGCATAGGTGACCGTGTTGTCATAGCGGTCAAAACCGCTCATCACGGTGCTCGCGTTGGCCGCATACTGGCCCCAGGAGGTCCCGAAGGGCGACATGCTGCCGAGGAGGCCAAAGGTGCCGTTGCCGCTCGCAAGACTGCCCATCCGGCCGAAGGCAACGGTGCCGAATGCGCCCGACAGGTTCAGCTGGGCTTCACGGCCAAAGAGGCGGTTGTCCTGCGTGAAGCTCCCCGTGTCCGAAGAGAAACCGTTTTCGAGAACGAAGCCGATCTTAAGCCCATTGCCGAGGTCTTCCGTACCCTTGAGGCCAAATCGTGAACCAGCGGTCACGCCGGACTTCATCTGGAAGGTGTCAACCGTATCGACACCCTGCATATCAGCATCGGCATGCTGGAAAACCAAACCGGTATCAATCACGCCATAAAGGGTCACATCAGCAGCCAAGGCTGAACCAGCGAAAGCTCCAAGAACGGAGAGTGCAGCAAGTGTTTTTTTCATTTGAAAGGGTTTTATTCAAAAAGAACGGCGCTGCTGCCTAAAGGCAGCAAAGCGCTGCGTAATCCCTGCGCGAAGCTTCGTCAAATTCTGTCTGATATTGCGAAAACAAAATCTTTTTCGATGTTTCATGCAACCCGGATGGGTTTAGGGGCCGCAATCATCATGCTTTGCCCCCGGATTCCCTGCAATCCAGTCTTTTTCCGGCAAAACGGCAATGCATTGTTTTTTAATAGAAAGCTAATAATGTATGTTTGTATTGCATCTAAGATATACACCACATATACGGTGTTTTCGCTCTCCGATTCCTCGAGAGCAAGGCTGCGAACGCCGATTGACCTTCACTGCTCCCGTGCGAGCCAGATAAGGAAGAGCATCACCGAGAGGCAGTCTGCTGCGCCGCCCGGCGACAGACGTCTGGCGACGAACTCGCGGTCCACTGTATGGAGAGCATCACGCCACGAGGCTTGGCACAAAGCGCCGGACTCGAGCAAATCCCGAGCACAGCGCTTCACTGACTGAAGTGCCTCTATACCGCCCCGACGCACCAATGTCGTATCGTCGAGCTCCCTCATGATTTCAAAGAGCGCCTCCAGCAGTCTGCGGGCATCCAGATCCGCCTCCGGCAGACTGCAGAGCGCGAGGAGCGGCGTCTGAATGGACGGAAAACCCGCCGCGGCTTCACCGCGAATGCCCGTGAGTCCATAGTCACGATGCGCTCGCATACCCGGCGTCTCTTCAGAGGGCCTTCCAGTGAAATCCGCGAGGGTGAGTCTCCCGAGCTCAGCGGTCTTATCCAAAATGTTTTCGATGAAAGTCTTTTCACCGGGCGCATCGAATGCGCCGCGCTCTGCCGCACTCACCTCACCTGCCGCGCCGAGGACCAGGCCGAGCGAAAAAATGAGCCCTTTATGCGTGTTGACTTGGCCCGTCGCTTCATACATGGCTTCCTCGGCTTCGAGTCCGATGAGCCTCAGCACCGCGAGCAGAAATGCCGGGTCGTCGGCGATGAGTTCGCCCGCCGCGAAGAACCGCGGGAAAAAGGAAGAAATCGCCGCTGCGCTTCTCTGGAACGTGAAGAAGTCCATGTCCTCGTGGGAGCCCGAGTGTGCAGGATCCACTAAACCCGGTTTTGGCTGGAGTCCAACCTCATAAAGTGCCGCACGCAGCGCCAGTGCGCCCGCACGACGGGCGGCCGCAGACACAGTGAAGGCGGTTTCATACGCCGCGAATCGTGCCAGCCGATCGGTCACGCTTTGCGCGACCTCTTCGGCCGAATGGCTTTTTTCCCGCATGCAAAGCGCTGCCGGCCGGCTGCAGACAAAGCATGTGCGGCCCATCCCGTGACGTGAAGCCAGAGAGACCGTCATGCCGCCGGCATCATAGACATCAAAGTCAAAAAGCCTTGACCACGGATGGAGGGCCTCTAGCTCCGCGGTCCCCTCCTTGACGCTCTGCGGCGCCTCAGCTGCCGCGAAGAGTGCCGAAGGACCCGCTGAAGCATTGGTGAGCGCGCACTCGGTGAACTGCGGGAACCGCAGGGCAAACTCAGACATGCCGCTCGCGAGCAGCCGCCGCAGCAGCGCAGAATCCTTGATTCGGCCGGGGATATTGAGCGCAAGCTGAACTACCGTATCTCCGGCGTGACGCCGCGCAAAGGCCTCCCGGCGCTCGACGCGCGCCTCCTTCTCTTCGAGATAAGCGGCAAGGCGCTCCGTCTGAGGGGCGTCGGGCGAATAGCAATGCCTCCCCGCGCTCATAACGCCTCCCTGCGGAGCGCTTCACAAAGCGCAGTCCCTTCGGGAGACTTGAGATAGGCAAGCGTCGACGCGGGCACCCACTCCTCAACCTCGTCCATTCGGCCGGCCGTCCAGGCCGCACGCACCCGCGAAGCGGAAATCGCGCCGACTCCGTCTTCAATGCGCGGCACTTCCACGAGTTCGAGCGCGTACTTTTTGAAGACGTCTTTCAACGCTTCGTTATATGCGCGGGTGACCGGGTCCGTCGGCTCCGTCCCGACGAAGCGCTTGGTGATGCCGAACCCCGGGGCAAGCAGATGCGCAAAGATGGTTCCGTCAAGATGCGTTTGAGCCGGCAGCCGCTCGTTTTTCTTTAAGAAATAGGAGGGAAAGGTCCCGGCAGAAATAATGTACGGGCCGCTAGGCACTACGCGGACATTGGGCAGATCGGCAGTGCCTGCGCTCACGAGCGCCAGTCTGACGTCAAACGGAAAAACCGACTGGTTTTCCTCAACGACAAAAACGATGCACTGCTCAGCATCGCGCGCCGCGAGCTCAATCAAAGCCTTGTGCCCGAGCGTAAATGGATTGGCGTTAACAATAACAGCCGAAGACCGCGCATTTGGGTTCACGCCTCCCGCGCAGATGCGCCGGATCCACTTCTGGGGCGAACAGCTGCCGAATTCGAGAAGGCACGCGTAGGGCGGAACATTCTCCACGAGCCGAAAGCCCGCGCCGCTGAAAGCTTCGGCATTTTGAGACTTCGTAAAGAGCTGCAGGTAAAAGATGCCGCGCTCGCGCGCCTCTTCGATCACCGCGGTAAAGAGCTTCTCGACAATCCCTTTGTGACGCATTTCGGGGTCGACCGCGGTATTGCGCACAACACTGCCCGACAGAATGACCGTGCCGACGAGCCGGCCGCCGATAAAAGCGCCGAAGCACGCATCCGCATATTCGCGCCGCACCGGCAGATCTCGTTCTCGAAGAAATGCCGTCACCTTCTCCCACTCTGAAGGATTAGCAGTTTGTATTTTCCGGATCTCTTCCATAGCGCACCCGCTTTGCGGAGGTTTAACTTCATTTCATTATCTGCGCAAATCTTTTGATCTTTCAGGTTACTTTAATTACCAAACACCCTCACATTCAGACTGCAAAGATACAATTAAATTTGCCCTGTCTGCGCTCGTAAATCAGTGTCAGGCAATTATGAAAACACTTTTTACAGGAATGCCGGCCCTTCAATAAACACTGTCCGGTCTCTTGAATATTAAATGCGCCTGCAAACAAAACTTCTTGCATTAACGGCAGCATTGTTGTGCCTGATGCTTCTCGTCATCCTGAAATTCATTCAGGTTTACGAGGGCGACTTCGTGCATGAAGACGTCTCGAACCGCGCTCAGGCGATCTCTCGGCTCGTCGCCTCCAATTCAAAGCTGCAGGACTGGATGGCGCGTTCGCCGCTCACCCAGGAAGGTCTTGAGGGCATCCAGCGTTACTCCGAGCAGGTGCGGCTCGCTACCGGCGTGGAATTCATTGTCATTTTTGACAACCACGGCAAGCGCCTCTCGCACCCCAATCCCGCGAAGATTGGTCTGCACATCCAGGGGGCTGATGAGAGCGGCGCTTTGCGAGGAGAGGAATACATCTCCGTTTCGATCGGCACCCTCGGCGAGTCCATCCGCGCCTTCACGCCGATCTTTCATGACGGCCGGCAGGTAGGCGCTGTCGTCACCGGCATTACGACGGCCAATGCCAAAACGCTCACCGAGGCCCGCATGACGAAGATGCTGGGCGGCATCTCCCTCGTGTTCCTCGTGGGCTTTCTCGCCATCATCATCTTCTCGAGAAAGCTCAAGAAAACACTCCTCGGCATGGAGCCCGAAGAGATTGCGCTGCAGAACACCATCAGCAGCACGGTCTTAAAGTCCGTGCGCGAAGGCGTGCTCGTCATCGATGCTGCCGGGCGGCTCCAGGTCGTGAACGATCAGGCGCGCAAGATCCTCGCTAAGGCCCATCTCCCTTCGGATGTGCTGGGGCAGCCCGTGGACAGGACCATCCCGCACACGCGCCTCTTAGAGGTGGTGCGCACCGGACGCGCGGAAAACGATGCCGAACAGAATCTCGGCGGCGTCGTGATCATCACCAACCGCGTTCCGCTCGTCGTGAGGGGAAAGGTCATGGGCGCCGTCGCAACCTTCCGGGATTTAAGCGACATGATGGAGCTTGCCGAAGAGCTGACTGGCGCCAAAAAGTGGATCGAAGCCTTGCGGGTTCGGGCCCACAACTACCGCAACACGCTGCACGTCATCAACGGACTCGTGAAGAACCAGCAGTACCCCGAGCTCGAGCGCTACGTCGAAGAGCTGCGCATTGCCGATGAAGTTCATAACGGCCGCATTGCCCGCCTGATCAAGGATCAAGTGCTCGCGGCGTTCCTCCAGAGCAAGGTTGCCCGCGCAGCTGAACTCGGCATTGAACTCGACGTGGAGCCCGATTCCCATGCCGACGAAATCCCTGACGCTCCGTTCCGCCAGGCCCTGCTCTCCGTCGTCGGGAACCTCCTCGACAACGCCATGGATGCCGTGAACGAATCCGAAGAACGGTGCGTGCGCATCCGCATCACGAGCGGCCAGCCAATCTGGTCCGTCGAAGTGTCCGATTCCGGGTGCGGCTTTAAGGGCGACCCAATGCAGTACTTCCGCAAGGGCGTCACCACCAAGGGCGAAGGCCACGGCTACGGTCTTTATCTCGTTGCACGGGACGTGCACGCCTATAACGGCTCCATCGAAATCGAAAGCAATTACCCGGCCGGCACCGTGCTTAAGATTGTGATGCAGGCTGCGGGGCCTGAATAAGGAGAAAGAAGTGATCCGCGTGATGATTGTTGAAGACGATCCGATGGTGGCGAGCGTGAACGAAACCTACCTCTCCCGCCTGCCTGGGTTCTGCGTCATTGCGAAGGCGGCCGACGGCCTGCAGGCGCTCGAAAAGATCAAAGCGCTTTCCGGGAGCGTCGATCTAGTGCTCCTCGACGTCTTCATGCCGAAAATGGACGGACTCTCTTTTCTTGAACACTTGAAGAACCTTGCGCCGTCGGTCTCGGTGATCATGATTACCGCCTCGCAGAATAAGGATAGTCTGCGTACGGTAAGGATAGTCTGCGTACGGCGCTCGCTCACGGCGTCGCCGACTACATCATCAAACCCTTCACCTTCGAGCGCTTCAAGGCGGCGCTTCTCACCTTCGCCGAACGCTGGCGGCTGCTCCATGAAGCCGAAGACTTCGACCAATCCGACCTCGACAACATTTTTCACCGCGGCGCCCCGCCGCAGCAGTTTTCCAAAGGCATTGATGCGGACACCTTGGAAAAAATCCTCGCCTCGGTCAATGCTGCATCAGCGCCCGTTTCCACTCAGGAAGTTGCAGACGACGTGGGACTCTCTCGAATTTCCGTACGCAAATATCTTTCTTATCTCGAAGAAAACAACCGTATTCAGGGTGAGCTTTCATACGGCGGGAAAGGACGGCCCGTAAAACTTTATCGCGCGCTTTAGCAGCACTTTTATCAATATTGAATTGATCCGCTTTTAGCCGTACTTTCAAAACTTACATAATCGATCTACTTAATCTCCTAAGCGAGACTTCTGAAAAACCTATTTCCATAATGAAAGTGCTCTTATTCCGGAGGCCCATTATGGAAACCACTTCCAAAACTTTCTGGCAGACCGCCTGTGAACTCAAAATCGGGCCCGTGCCCGCGCCGGTCTACCTCGTACTCGCCGTCATCGTGGCTGCAGCAACAATTTTCGGCCAGCTGCCCGCCGACATGGTTGGCGGCATTGCCATCATGATGGTGATGGGCATTCTGCTCGGCGACATCGGCCTCAAGGTGCCGATTCTCAAGGACATCGGCGGCCCGGCCATTCTGTCGATCTTTATTCCGTCAGCGATGGTTTACTACGGCCTCCTGAACAGTGACGCCATCAAGGCGATCACGGCCTTCACCAAGGGTGCGAATTTTCTCTACTTCTATATCTCGTGCCTCGTTGTGGGCTCCATTCTCGGCATGGTGCGCACCGTGCTCGTGCAGGGGTTCCTGCGCATGTTCGTTCCGCTCGTGGTCGGCACGGTTGTTGCGTCGATTCTCGGCTGCATTGCCGGCATGCTCTGCGGCGAAGATCTCTATCACACGTTCTTCTTCATCGTGATTCCGATCCTTTCGGGCGGCGTGGGCGAAGGCATCCTTCCGCTCGCAGCTGCTTATTCGGAAATTCTGAATCAGTCCGCCGATCAGTTCCTCGTGCACTTCGTGCCCGCTGCGATGCTCGGCAACCTCTTCGCCATCATGTCCGCCGGCTACCTTAAAAAGATGGGCGAGCGCTTCCCGAAGCTCTCGGGCAACGGCACCCTTGTAAAGTCGGGCGACCTCTCCGACATTACGAACGCCAAGGCCGAGGAAGCCCCGCTTGACGTCAAGATGATGGGCGCGGGCCTCGTCCTCGCCTGCTGCTTCTTCTGTGCAGCCAAGGTGCTCGCCCTCTGGATTCCGATCCCCGCGCCGATTCTGATGATCATCCTTGCCGCGCTTATCAAGGTCCTTAACATCATGCCGACCGTGATGGAGCAAGGCGCCAAGCAGTGGTACAAGTTCGTCTCCGGCAACCTCACCTGGGCGCTTCTCGTCGGCGTGGGCGTCATCTATACGCCCTGGAATGACGTTCTCGCAGCCATCACGCCGGCCTACATCTTCACGATCATGGCGACCATCTTCGGCATGGTTGCTTCGGGGCTCCTCTGCGCTCGGTTCATGAACATGTACCCGATCGAATCCGCGATCGTCACCTGCTGCCACTCGGGCTTGGGCGGCACGGGCGACGTCGCCATCCTCTCGGCAGCCAACCGCATGGGTCTGATGCCCTTTGCGCAGATTTCCACCCGCTTGGGCGGCGCCTGCACGGTGATTGCCGCGACGATTCTGATGCGTGCGCTTCAGTAAATCGCTCTCATCCCAAGCACTTTGCTCTGCCAAGCTCTTCATTCATGAGGCACATCTTGCGACAAGGACAAGCCGGAACACTCGAAAGCAACGACGCGGTCATCACGGTCGCCGAAGCCCCTGCGGGCAGCGGGATCATCATCGACCTTGAAAGTTCCGTGAAAGCCGCCTACGGCGACACGATCGAAGCCGTCATTCGGGATGCGTGCCGCGAGGCCGGGATTGAGGACGCCGAAGTCGACGTCCGCGACAAGGGCGCGCTCGACGGCACCATCCGCGCCCGCACCCTGACGGCCATTACCCGCGCCGGCCTATAAACCAGCCAAAGGACAACTCATCATGAGACGTACGCTTTTGTTTCTGCCGGGAAACAACCCCGGCAATCTGCAGTCCGGCGCAGTTTTCGGCGCTGACGGCATCATCCTCGACCTCGAGGACTCTGTGTCGCCCGCAGAAAAGGACGCGGCGCGCCTTTTGGTTGCGAGCGCCTTAAAGAGCGTTGATTACGCGGGCGTGGAACGCGCCGTGCGCATCAATACGCTCGCCGCCGGAGGCGAAGCGGACATTGCTGCCGTCGTGCCCTGCGGCCCGGATGCAGTCATGCTCCCCAAGACCGAATCGATCGACGACATCCGTGCCTGCGAAGCACTGCTCGAAAAGGCTGAGGCGGCCTGCGGCGCAGCGAAGAAGACCCTCATCATGCCGCTCATTGAAACGCCGATGGGGATCGCCCGGTGTCTCGAAATTGCCTTGGCAAGCAAACGCGTGACGCTCCTCTCGCTCGGCGGCGAGGACTACACCGCATCGCTGGGCACTCAGCGCACGCGCGAAGGCCGCGAACTCATCTTTGCCCGCGGCATGCTCGCCAATGCTGCAGCGGCAGCCGGCATCGACTCCATCGATGCCCCCTTCGCCGATACCAACGATCCCGAAGGGCTCTTTCTCGACACTCAGAACGCCCGTACCTTCGGCTTCAAGGGAAAGTTTGCCATCAATCCGCGCCAAATCAGCGTGATCCACAAGGCATTTGCGCCGACCGCGAAAGAAATCGCCTGGGCCAAGCGCATTCTTGTCGTCATTGAAGAAGCTCAGAAGAAGGGTGCCGGCGTCATTGCGCTCGACGGCAAAATGGTTGATGCGCCTATCGTCACCCGGGCCCGCCGCACCATTCATATGGCAGACATGCTCGGCCTGCTTGAGGAGGAATAACCATGCGCAAGACCATTCTCGGCCGCGAGATTCCCGATCAGCTCGACGGCATCGAGCTCAAACCCTTTGCCGGCGCATTCGCCGCCCGCCCCTCGGGGACGCGCGCAGCGCCCCCCGTCAAGTGCAGACTGCCCGGCGAGGCCAAGTGCCTGCCGGACCTTGACGCCGTCTTCACGAAGGTCGGCCTGAAAAGCGGCATGACGCTCAGCTTCCATCATCATTTCCGCAACGGCGACATGCTGATGAACCAGGTGATTGCAGCGGCTGCAAAGCGCGGGATCAAGGATCTCCGAATCGCGGCAAGTTCGATCTTCCCCGTGCACGCCCCGCTTGTTGAATTCATCCGATCCGGCGTTATCACACGCATCGATTCCGACTACGTCAGCGGACCAGTAGCCGAGGCCGTCTCCTCGGGACTCCTCCCCCGAGCTGCTGTTTTCCGTACGCACGGCGGCCGAGCCCGCGCTATCGAATGCGGCGACCTCAAGATCGACGTCGCCTTCATTGCAGCGCCTTCGGCCGACGCATACGGCAACATCAATGGCGTCACGGGCGAGACGGCCTGCGGCTCCCTGGGCTACGCCTTCCCGGATGCGGACTATGCCGATCAGGTCGTTGCCGTCACGGACAATCTGCAGCCTTATCCGCTTACGCCGATCTCCATTTCTCAGGAACGCGTCGACTGGGTCGTTGAGCTCGAGAAGATCGGCGATCCCAACGGCATTGTTTCCGGCACAACCAAGGTGACGAAAGACCCGGTGCAGCTCATCATCGCTCAGAACGCCGCCAAGGCGATCGCTGCTTCCGGCCTTCTTCAGGACGGCTTTTCGCTTCAGACCGGTGCGGGCGGCGCTTCGCTCGCCGCAGCGGCCTTTATCGCAGAAATGATGCGGGAGAAGCACGTCGTCGGCAGCTTCATCATGGGCGGCATCACCGGTCTCTTGGTCAAAATGCTCGAAGAAGGCCTCTTCAAGCGCATCCTTGACGTACAGGACTTTGACCTAGAAGCCGTGCGCTCCGTTCGTGAGAATCCCGCTCATGAAGAGGTCGGCGCTTGTCTCTATGCAAGCCCCTTTAATTCGGGCTGCATTGTGAATCAGCTCGACTGCGCCATTCTCGGCGCCACTGAGATCGACACGGACTTCAACGTGAACGTGCTGACGGGCTCCGCCGGGGCCATCATGGGGGGTTCGGGCGGTCACAGCGACGCTGCGGCCGGCGCGAAGATGACCATTATCACGGCTAACCTCACCCGCTCGCGCATCGCGGTGATCAAGGACCGCGTACGCACCATCTGCACGCCGGGCGAAACCGTTGACGTTCTCGTCACCGAGTGGGGCATTGCGGTAAATCCGCGCCGCACAGACCTGCTTGAGCGCTTCACGAAAGCGAAGCTTCCGGTTCATTCGATCGAAAAGCTCCGTGAAAAGGCCGAGCGGCTTTGCGGCAAGGCCCGTCCGATTCCCGAGGGCGAGCGCATCGTCGGGCTCGTCGAGTACCGCGACGGCACGATCATTGACGTTGTTCGTGCCAGAGCATAAGGGCCTGCGTCCAGCCGCATATTCATAACCCTTTGAGGGAGTTTCGCTTAAGCGGCACTCCCTTTTTTGCCGTATCAATCGATCACAATCGCGCAGTTTTTCGATCTTTTTGTACCTACGATCAAGTGCGAAGACGGTTAGGATCAGTACCAAAGAATTGCGAAATGCAGACGATACGTCTGCACTCGAGCATAATGTGAAGCATTTTCATTATCGGCACTCCCGCTCAGGCCGCGCACCATGCGCGAGTCCCGCCTGCGGCAGCTACTGATGCTTTGGAGCCTAATTTCAATGACTGAACCCAAAATCGCCGCGCTGGATACGGCCAAAATCTGGCAGCTCTTTAACCTGGGCGGCACGGTGCTTGTTTCTGCAGAACACGACGGCAAGACGGACATGATGCCGGCGAGCTGGGCCTCGCCGCTCGACTACGACAAGGTGTTGGTGGTAGTGGACAAATCCCACTACACCCGCAAGCTCATGGATCAATCCGAATACTTTGCGCTCGGCGTTGCTTCTGCGGGCATTCTTCCTGAGCTCCTGTCTCTTGGATCCGTGAGCAAGAATGCAGATCCCGAAAAACTCGAAAAAAGCGGGATGGCGCTCTTCACGCAGCCAGGCTTCAAGATTCCGCTCGCCCGCGGCTGCTCGGCCTGGGCCATTTTCAAGAAACTCCCCGAAACGGACGAACTTTCAAAGAAGTACGACCTCTTCCTCGGGCAGGCCGTTGCGGCCTGGGGAGATGAACGCGTCTACCAAAACGGCAGACCCGACTTCGAGCACGCGCCCAAAGAGATGCGCACCACGCATTACGTTTCCGGCGGCCGTTTCTTCCTCCTCGGTGAAGCGGTCGACGTGGAGCCGACGGCGCAGTAACCTGTCGGCACTGCCATTCTCTCTCTGAAAATCGGAAGGACGGCGCTTCGCCGTCCTTTTTTATGGTTGCTTCACCATGATCCCGAAGAGCATTCTGGTGCGCGGCGCCCGCGTACACAACTTAAAGAACATCGATGCGGAGGTGCCGCTCAATCAGATCGTCGGCATTGCCGGCGTATCGGGTTCCGGGAAATCGTCCCTCGCGCTCGGCGTGCTGTATGCGGAAGGTTCGCGCCGCTATCTGGAATCGCTTTCAACCTACACCCGGCGCCGCATGACGCAGGCCGCGAAGGCCGTCGTTGACGAAGTGCTTTATGTGCCGGCGGCGCTCGCCATGCACCAGCGGCCTGCTGTTCCCGGGATCCGCAGTACTTTTGGAACGGGAACAGAACTCCTCAACGGCCTGCGCCTCATCTTCTCGCGCTTGGCAAGCCACCGCTGTCCAAACGGACACTACGTGCCGCCGACGCTCAATGTCGCCGCTGAAAAGGAAATCGTTTGCCCGACCTGCGGCGTGCATTTCTTTGCGCCGGGCGCAGAAGATCTGGCCTTCAACAGCCGCGGGGCCTGCCCCAAATGCAGCGGCACGGGTCTGATCCGAACGGTTGACGAGTCGACGCTCGTTCCCAATGAAAACCTCACGATTGAAGAAGGCGCCGTCGCGCCGTGGAACACCCTGATGTGGTCGCTCATGGTCGACGTCTGCCGCGCGATGGGCGTGCGCACGAATGTGCCTTTTAAGGATCTCAGTCCCAAGGAGCGCGACATCGTTTTTCACGGGCCGGCCGTCAAAAAACGGATCTTCTACAAAGCCAAGAACACCAACAGTGCGGGCGAACTCGATTTCACTTACTTTAATGCCGTCTATACGGTTGAAAATGCGCTCGCCAAGGTCAAAGACGAAAAAGGCATGAAACGGGTGGAAAAGTTTCTCAAGGAATCCGTCTGCCCGGCCTGCGGCGGCACTCGGCTCTCGGACGCTGCCCGTGCGCCGCGCGTTCGCGACATCTCTCTCGACGCGGTCTGCCGCATGACCCTCACGCAAACTATTGAATGGGTCAATGGCATTGCGGCATCGCTTCCGCCGCCGATGCGGCCAATGACCGAGCGTCTTGTCGAATCCTTTCTCGATGCTGCCAAGCGGCTCACGGACTTGGGCGTCGGCTACCTGCAGCTCGACCGCGCATCTTCGACTTTGTCGACGGGCGAACGTCAGCGCATGCAGCTCGCCCGCGCCGTGCGCAACAGAACAACCGGCGTGCTTTACGTCCTCGATGAACCCTCGATTGGCCTCCATCCGGCCAACCTCGAAGGACTCATCGGCGTTATGCACGACCTCCTCGCCGACGGCAATTCCATCGTGCTCGTCGATCACGATGTTCAGGTGCTGCGCGAGGCGGGCTGGCTGATTGAAATGGGACCGGGTGCCGGCGCAAAGGGCGGCACCCTTTTGGCTAAGGGCACCGTCGCAGCCATTGAATCAAATGCTGCCTCCCGCATCGGTCCCTACCTCGCCGGCCGTGCCGCGCCCGCGCGCTCGTCACGCGCCGCTAAGGATGAAATGTTTGCCTTCGGGCGCATTCATCTTTCGACGCTCGCGATCCACACCGTAAAGCCTCTGGAAGTCGATTTCCCCAAGGGGCGGCTCACAGTGGTAACCGGCGTATCAGGATCGGGAAAATCCACGCTGGTGCTCGAAAGCCTCATCCCTGCGCTTCAGGCGGCAGCCGCAGGCAGAGCGCTCCCCGCCCATGTCCGGGCCGCAGAAGCGCCCGGCATCACCCGCGCGCAGCTCATTGACGCCTCTCCCATCGGCACCAATATTCGCTCTACTGCTGCAACGTACGCGGATGTTCACGACGAACTCCGCAAAGTCTTTGCCCGGACGGCAGACGCCAAGGCGGGCGGCTGGAAGAGCGGCGATTTTTCCTACAACACCGGCCGTCTGCGCTGTCCCGCCTGCGACGGCACGGGCGTGGTGAGTCTGGACGTGCAGTTCCTTCCCGACGTTGATATTCCGTGCCCAGACTGCAGAGGGTCGCGCTACGCCAAGGAGGCGCAGCTTATCAAACGCACAAACAAGGCCGGGCGCACTTATTCGCTTCCCGAGCTCATGGACATGGATGTCGACGAAGCGCTTCAAGCGTGCGCAGACCTTAAAACCGTCGCCTCGCGCCTTAAAACGCTCGCTGATCTCGGTCTCGGGTACCTCACGCTCGGCGAAGGCACACCCGGACTTTCCGGCGGTGAAGCTCAGCGTCTCAAACTCGCGAGTGAAATGGGCAGAGGCCAGAGCGATGCGCTCTTTGTCTTTGATGAACCCACCATCGGACTCCACCCCGCTGACGTAGCTGTGCTCCTTAAAGTTTTCGAAGAGCTCCTTGCGAGCGGTGCGACAGTGATTGTCATTGAACACGATCTCGATGTTATTCGTTCGGCCGATTGGATCGTCGATCTCGGACCGGGCGGCGGGGATGCCGGCGGCGAACTGGTGGTTCAGGGCACGCCCGAAGACGTCAAAGCTCAAGCGCGGAGCATTACCGGTCAATACATTTGATTTCGTCTTCTGCCGATGTATTGCGTATAAGTCCTCAAGGAAGCTTTGACCGCTCTGGGCCTAGACTAAAGCTATTAGGGAACCCCCGAACCTTAAAAACCCGGATTTGCCGGGCACTCTTTATGTCAGAAGCTCTCCTCCAATCCATCTCCAACACCATGGTTTTGGTGTTAGTCGCCGGCTACGGCTGGTGGCTTGCCCATCATGGAACCATCTCGGACGCCGGCCGCGCCACAATCGCCAAGCTCGTTAATGCACTCATTCCGGTTTTTCTCTTTTACTCAGTGACTTCGAAGTTCGGCCGCGAGCAAATGATCGAACTTCTGGAGATGGCTTTTCTGCCTTTCATTACCATCGGCCTCAACTGGGCAATATCCGAGGCGATGATTCGAGTCGGACTCGTGAGAAAGGAGCTCGGAGGCGTATTCGTTGCGAGCTTTTCGGGCGCAACGGTGCTCTTCGTGGGCGTGCCGATGACAACCGCCCTATTCGGCGAAGCCGGCATTCCCTACCTGCTCGTCTACTTCTTTGCCAACTGCTTTTTCATCTGGTCGGTCGGCCTCTATCGCATTCAAATGGACGGGGTGGCGCGCAGAGGCGGCGTGCGTCCGACGTTCTTTACGCTCAAAAGCGTCAAGATCATCTTTGCGCCGCCCGTCGTTGCGTTCCTGCTCGGCATCGTTTTCGTGCTCATCTCCATACCGATCCCGAGCTTTCTCATGGGAACCTTTAAGAGCCTCGGCTCCATTACGTCTCCGCTGGCACTCATTTTCATCGGCATGACGATTCACCGCGTCGGCTTCGAAAAGCTCAGACACGTGCCCCGAGAGGTTTGGTATGTCATGTTTTCGTGCTTTGTTCTGCGCCCGCTCGTGATGTATCTGGTATCGGCACCGTTTGATCTCGACCTCATGATGCGCAAAGTCTTTGTTGCCGCCACCATGCTTCCGGTGTCAAGCGTCATTGCCGTTCTCGCCCGTGCTCACGGTGCAGATGAAGAATTCGCCTCCGAAGCCGTGGGCGCGACGACGATCGGTTTGGTCTTTGCACTTCCGGTCCTGCTCTTCATTGTCAACTTTGTTTGATTCATCGACGGCCCGCAACGCTGAAAGCCGGATCCGGCGCATTCACGCCGATCCGGCTTAGTGTTTGCCGGCCAAAGCTCTTGCAGGCAATCAAACTGAATGCAGGCGGATGAGACGCTTGCCTTCGGCGGTGAATTCCTTGACCGGACGAACCTCATCGGGGCGTCCGACGCGGCGCAGGAATCGACGAGAGCTTCCCGACATATTCCAGCCCACCAGACGGCCTCGGCTTTCAATTCGCCTTTCAAGGCACGAAGCGCAGTGCGTCGGTTCGTCATCGAGACAGGGCTTGTTGTCGTAAAGCTGATAGCCCTTGCGGAAGCGCTGCGGCGAAAGATTCGGCATCACGACGTTGCAGCCGTATTCGACGCCCATTTCGCGTCCGTCGTCACGGATGGCCTGAAGCGCCGTGGCGGCGGCAATATTGATCGGCCCCATGACGAGACGCGTCACGGCGATCATATTGAGCGCAAGCTGCAAAAGCGCCTTCGGCTCCATCTGCCCGAGAGACTCGAGGTCATTGCCTTCGCACTTCAGGTACGGTCCCATGCCGATCATGTCCACGTCAAGCTTCTGGAACGTACGAATGTCGCGGCAGAGGTCTTCGAGCGTCTGACCCGGAATGCCGATCATCACGCCCGTGCCGAGCTGGTACCCCGCACGGCGCAGACTGCGCAGACATTCGAAACGGTGCTCGAGATTCTTTTCGTTGGTGCCGGGGGTTGAGTGCAGCAGATTGAAAAGCTCCGGATTCGAAGTTTCGAAGCGCGCCAGGTAGCGGATCGACTCCGGATTCCCGCAGGCCTTTGCCCAGCGGCGATAGGTTTCTTCCCGCTGATCTCCCAGGGAAAGCGTCACGCCGACACCCTTGGGCAGCATCGGACGCTTGGTCCTAAGATGAATTTCCCGCAGGCACTCGCAGATGAATTCAATGAACTTTTCGTCGCGGCGCTCACCCGCCTGCAGACAGACGGAGCCGTATCCGTTGTCAGCAGCCCAGACCGCAGCTTCCACAATTTCCTCTTTGGTCATTGTGTAGCGCTTGACGTCGTGGTTGGCCTTGCGAATGCCGCAGTAGCGGCAATTGGCCGTGCAGATGTTTGAGAGCTCAATCAGGCCGCGGTAGTAGACGTACGGGCCCATCAGCGCGGTCGTGCGGCGAAAGGCTGCGTCCTTAAGCATTCGGCAGTCTTCCGGGTCTGTGAGCCCAAGCAGCGCGACAATCTCTTGGTCAGAGAGTTCTGAGGGCTCCGCTTTTTCAGCCTTGGCAAGCAGTTCTGCGAGTTGCGTGCGTTCCATGATGAGAGTGGATTCCTGGGGTCTTTTTTCGAGACCGTATTGTGCATCAAAGTTAAGCAAAGCGGGTTAACCCGATCTTACGAATGTGCATCCGGCAAAGTGCCGCAAACTGCGAAAAAACACGAGCGAAGGATTGTGGATGGACACTCCCTCGTCTAAGCTCGTGCACCCTCATCAGCCCGAAGCTTTTCGCCGACCATCGAGCTCTCTGAGATTTTTGCCGGCCCGTCCTTGCAAATTTGCATTTATTGATAATCGATTTTTGTTGGAAATCAAATCGTTAACAACGCAATTAGGCGTTTTATCCAAGACGTCTACGCTTTTGTCAAGCTTCGTTCAAATAAGATTAAACCAAGCTACGCTATTTAACTTAGGTGATTTGCCGATCCGTTTAAACCCCTGAGCGAAGACCCTTAATTTTAATTGTATACGGATTTAGACCTCTGCCAAAAGGGGTATTCCGTCTTTGCCAGCCCTGACTAAGATCAGATACGTCACCTTTTGGTGCGGGTTGTCCCTAATTTGATCTAGGGACTGCAACTTCGAACTATTCATGGAATAAGGAAAATGGAAAAGCAGCAATGTTCCGCATCGGGTCTGTCCCGAGGCGAACTCAAAACACTCGGGCTCTCATCGCTCGGCGGGATCTTGGAGTTTTACGACTTCATCATCGTGTTCTTCTTCGCGAAGATTATTTCCCAGCACTTCTTCCCCGCAGGGATCGGTGAGTTCTGGGCCATGCTGAACACTTACGGCACTTTTGCCGCCGGTTATCTCGCCCGCCCGCTCGGCGGCGTCGTGATGGCTCACTTCGGCGACAAGTTCGGCCGAAAGAACATGTTCATGCTCTCGATTGCGCTGATGGTCATCCCGACCTTCTCGCTCGCGGTAATTCCTACGTACGAAACGATCGGTTATGCTGCTCCGCTCTTTTTGATTCTCGTTCGAATTTGCCAGGGCATCGCGATCGGCGGCGAACTGCCGGGCGCTTGGGTCTTCATTCATGAACACGCACCGGCCGGCCACAAGAACGCCTTTGTCGGCTTTCTCACGGGTTGCGTCACCGGCGGCATTCTGCTCGGTTCCTTCGTTGCGCTCCTGATGAACTTCATCTACACGCCGGCGGAACTTTCCGACTGGGCCTGGCGCGTTCCGTTCGTGATCGGCGGCGTCTTCGGTCTGATCTCGATTTATCTGCGCCGCTTCCTTCAGGAAACGCCGGTCTTCAAGAAGATGCGCGAAAGCAAGGCGCTTGCCAAGTTCCCGCTCGAAGAAGTTGTCAAGACCTCGCGCTTCGGCATCTGGATCTCCATGTTCATCACCTGGGTGCTCACGGGCTGCATTGTGGTGTTCATCCTGCTGATGCCGGGTTTTGTGGGCGGCGTCCTTGGCTTCTCGCCCTTTGAGACAACCTACTTCCAGATGGGCGGCTTGGTCTGCATCGTGAGTTCCTGCTGGCTGACCGGCCGGCTCGCGGATAAGCACAATCCGTCGACCCTCTGCATCCTCTTCTCCGCGGGCTTCGCGGTTTCAAGTGTGGCGTTCTTCTCGCTTCTCTATACGGCCGCTCCGGTTGTCTCTGAAGTCGTCCTCGCCTACTTTGCCACGTGCTTCTTCGCGGGCATCATGAACTTCTGCCCGATTTTCATGTGCGACGTCTTCCCGGCCCGCATCCGCTTCTCGGGCATCTCATTTGCCTACAACATCGCCTATGCGCTCTCGGGCGCTTTCACCCCGCAGCTCTCCTTTGCGCTCCATGCCTATGCCAAGACGCATCCGGACACGCTCGGTGCAATGGGGCTCTCGGCCTACATTGTCTTCCTCGCTCTCGTATCGATCGGCACTGCACTCGCAATGCGTCGGGTCTATAAGAACGGCGGCGCTGCTGTTTCCCAGATGGAGTTCCGTCCGGCTCCCTAAGCCCCGACGACTTGAGCCCATCTCAAACGTTCCAGAGGGCGAGCTGATGTTTCAAAGGTTCGCCTTCTAAACGCCAGAGAAATGAAGCCATGAACCGGTTCGTGCGTTATGCACCGAACCGGTTTTCTTTTTCAAAATTCCGGTCGTTTGCGGTTCTTCAGACCCAATTGTTTGTGCACGACCAGGACGCTGCCCTGAGCTTGGCTGCCAAAGCGCACTGACGAAACAATAAACAATGACGGAACTCTGCACGCACAATGAAGCGGAGACATTTGCGTCCCAGCGCTTCACTCTTCCGGTGATAAAGCGCTGGTACGCTGCAATGAACACTTTTGAATCGGCTGCCGGATTAGGACGCAGCTAGCCGGCGGCGCGCAATCGTCACCCAGAGCGCCGCACCGGTTGAGAGCACCCGATCATCGAAGTCAAACTGCGGATTGTGCAGGTTTGAAGCGCCGTATGGAGCCTGACCGCCGAGGAAACCGTAAGTACCCGGCACCTCACGGGCGAGGTAGGAAAAGTCTTCGCTCGCCATCTGCGGAATTTCGGCAAAGGAAGCTTTCTCGTCGCCCACCACTTCACGTGCGGCCGCAAGAAGCTCTTCGGCCAGACGTGCATTGCTGTTGAGCACAGCCGCTACCGGCGTGAATTCAACTTCGGCTCGGCAGCCGACCGATTCCGCCGTCGCCTTCGTCACGGCTTCAATCCGCTCACGAATCAGTGCGCCTGTCTCGTCGGAGAAAAACCGTGTGCAGCCGCCGACCTCTGCAGTTTCCGGGATGATATTGAAGGCACTTCCGGTGTGGATTTTCGTCACCGACACAACGGCTGAATCCAGAGGAGCGATGTTGCGCGAGACAATCTGCTGCAGCGCCGTCGTGATCATGGCTGCGGCCAACGCGGCGTCAGCGGAGAGCTGCGGGGCGGAAGCATGTGCGCCTTTGCCCTTCACTCGAATCGCAAAAAAATCCTGACCCGCCATGGTTGCGCCCTTTCTGCAGCGCACTTCTCCCACGGGAACATCTGTCCAATTATGAAAACCATAGAGCTCGTCGACGGGGAAGCGCTCAAAAAGACCGTCCTTGATCATCGCCAAAGCCCCGCCCGCACCTTCTTCGCCAGGCTGAAAGATGAAGACCACCTTCCCTTTGAAATCACGGTGCGCAGCAAGGTACTGTGCGGCAGCAAGAAGCATCGTCATGTGTCCGTCGTGACCGCAGGCGTGCATAAGGCCCGGCTTACGAGATTTCCACGGGCATTCGCCTGTTTCTGTGATCGAAAGCGCATCCATGTCTGAGCGCAGGCCCACAGTGCGTCCCGGCCCGAGCGAGCCCTCTAAAACGCCCACGACCCCATGGCCGCCGACGCCTTGAGTCACCTCAATCCCGAAGCTCCTCAATTTCGCGGCGACCAGATCTGCCGTCCACGGTGTTTCAAGCCCGAGCTCAGGGTGTTCATGGAAGGTATGGCGCCACTCAATGTACTCAGGTACGTGAGCTTCAAATTCTGAGAGAAGAGACATGATTTCCGCCTCCAGACGAAATCCAAAGAAAAGATATGGAAGCTGAATTATGCCCCCGAAGCAGCATCAAGCCCGATCGGCTGGCGTCGAACGCTTGGTTTCACCTCCGATCCCGTTCGGAATCACTCCAAAAAAAAGTTGGGCGCATCCCTATTGCGGAATGCGCCCAACCGGCTCAAAAGAAAGTCTATGGCTTTAGAGACTTACTTCGCAGCTTCAGCTGCAGCCTTGCCGGCGATTCGGCCGAACACGATGATGTCCGTGTAGGCATTGCCGCCCAGACGGTTTGTGCCGTGCGTGACGCCCGTCACTTCACCGGCAGCCCAAAGGCCCGGGATCACCTTGCCGTCAGCCGTCAGTGCCTGTGCTTTTTCATTAATGCGCACGCCGCCCATCGTGTGGTGCACGCTCGGCACCGCCTTGATGACGTAGTACTGACCTTGACTCATGTCGACGAGACCCGCACGGTGGTGGAAGTCTTTGTCGTTGCCCTTGCCGGCCATCGAAGTGACGCGGTCAACCGTGCCTTTCAGACTGTCGTAAGGGATCTTCGTGAAGTCGGCAATGCACTTCAGATCCGGGCAGGTCGTCATGATGCCCTGCTTGGTGAAGGCATCGTATTCCGTCGGGTGTTCTTTGACAGTATTCGATACTGCGCCGATCTTATCGTTCCAAAGCACCCAGCAGTAGCCGCCCGTTTGATCGAGAATGGCTTCGGAGAGCACGTCGCGGCGGCCGAGCTCTTCAACGAAGCGCTTGCCTTCCTGGTTAAGCATGATGGCGCCGTCAAAGCGGGCATCCGCGATCAGTTCAATCACGCCCGAAATCGGGTCGCAGATCGGATAGGTCTGGATGTACTGCATGTTGACGAGTTCTGCGCCCGCACGCTGAGCCATATAGAGGGCCTCGCCCGTGGTGCCCGGAGCGTCCGTGGTCTTAAAGCGTTCGTCAATCTTCGGGTTGTACTTCTTCACCATCGCGGGGTTCGCGCCAAAGCCGCCCGTAGCCAGCACCACGCCGCCCTTGGCGTTGAACGTGTATTCGGCGCCGTTCATCGTCGCCTTGACGCCTACAACGCGGCCGCTCTTATCTTTGATAAGCTCCTCGGCCTTCATATTGGTGATGACGGGGATCCCAAGTTCATCGGCCTTCGCCTGGAACTTCGTGATGAATTCTGTGCCGGTGTGGCCGACCGGAATCAGCGCGCGCTTGCGGCTGTGACCGCCAAAGAAGAAGAGATTGTCCGGTTCAAAACGAACGCCCAGATAGTCGCGGCACCATTCCGCGCCGGCCAAGGCGTTGTGAGTCATCACATTGATGACCTTCATGTCGCCCTTCTTGTCGCCGCCCAGGTACGTATCCTTGGCATGGAGCTCAGGCGAGTCGTCTGTAATGCCGAGCTTAGGCTGCACCCAGTTCTTGGCGGCATTCATTTCCGCGCCGGAAATGAGCGAGTTGCCGCCCACCTGCGGCATCTTTTCGAGGAGCACTACAGTGGCGCCGGCGTTCTTGGCTTCAATGGCAGCAGAGAAGCCTGCGCCGCCCGCACCAATCACTACGACGTCATAGGAAGCATTCTTCGGCAGATCCTTGACCGCGGCTTTGAGCGCCTTTTTATCGGCCTGGCCGAGCGTGACACCCGCTTTCTTAGCCGCATCTTCAACAGCAGCAAACAAACCCTTCGACGTGAAAGTTGCTCCGGAAATGCCGTCGAGCTGCACTGAGTTGGCAGCAACGATCTGGTCCTTCAAATCCGTGAAGACCTTTTTGGCAAGCACCGGATTTTCGGCATTCTTCAGAATGTCGATTTTCTGAATTTTGCCGTTGTCAAACGTCACGGCGACCTGAATATCGCCGTGCTTGCCGACGCCCACGCCCTGCGTAGTGACCGGGGCGGCAAAAGCTGCTGCAGCGGCAAAGGCAAATGCAGCTGCAAAAATCGACTGAGTGAATTTCATCACCATCTCCTCCTTGATTTCGCGCCTTGTTTCTTGAAAGAGTCCGACGATTGCTGCAGCATCAAGCTGCGGCAATGCATTACTCAATCAGAACAAAGTCACATGTATTCGTTGGGAGGCATTATGCTCAGCAAACTTGAAGATAGTGATTGGGGTTTTGTCGTATATGCTCCGAAAACATTCAGAAAAGGGCGGAGATTCCCAGAGAGAATCACCGCCCTTCAAAGGTTTGATCAGAACGCCTTATTTGCCGCTTTCCGATTCATCCCAATAGGCTTCACGGAAGTCGATCCCCGTATCAGCGCGAAGGTGGAAGTTCTTCAGCCGTACATCCGCACCGGCAGTGCCGACCTCATAAACAAGATAGGCCCAGGGCGCATCGTTCCAAACCATTTTCTGAGCCTGCTGATAAAGCGCCGTACGCTTGGCTTCATCCGTAGTGCTGATGGCTTCATCGAGCAGCGCGTCGAACTTCGGGTTGCTGTAGTAGGACGTATTCATAAATTTCGGAGGCGCCTGCCGCGAATCGAGCAGCGGGCGAAGCACCCAATCCGGATCCATTGATCCGTCGGCCCAGCCAATGTAATAAAGGCGGGATTTTGCTTCCTTCGGATCCTTAACGCCATATACGATCTGCGCGCGAACGCCCGGCTCAAGCATACGGGTTGTCGTCTTGATGCCAACCTGCGCAAGCTGCTGCTGCAGGAACTGAACGACTTTCGCCGAAGTACTGTTGGAGTATCCAGACCAAATTTCAGTCGTGAAGCCGTTCGGATAGCCTGCTTCCTTAAGCAGTTCGCGAGCCTTCTTCGGATCATAGGGCCAGGGGCCGAGCTTCAGTGCGCCGGGAATCTCTGCCGGATAGATCGTCGCGGAAGGTTCGGCGTAGCCTGCAAAGGCCACTTTGCAGAGCGCCTCCTTGTTGATGGCATAGTTGATCGCCTGACGCACGCGAACGTCATCGAAAGGTTTAACGGTCGTATTGATCGAGAGATAGCGCTGCATGATGGAAGGCACCTCTTCAATACGGAACTTCGGATCCCCCTTAAACTGAGCGATCTGTTCATTAGGCATGGGGAAGACGAACTGCGCTTCACCCGTATGCAGCATCGCCGCACGAGTGCTGTTTTCCACCACCGGTTTCCAAACGATGCCGTCGAGTTTAGGCAGCGACGGATCCCGGTAATTGGGGTTCTTCTTGACGACAAGCTCTTCTGCGGGATTAAAGGAAACCAGCGTATAGGGCCCCGTGCCGCAGGCATTAAAGGCCGTGACTTTCTTGCCCTCAAGACCATGCGCATCCTTGAGGAGACTCGGACAGATCATCTGCGGGTTCGTCATCGCCAGACGGCGAACGAAAGTAGCGAGCGGTGCCTGCAGCGTAAAACGCACCTTGTACGGATCGAGCACCTCGACCTTTTCGATGAATTTGTAGACGTTGTAGCGCGAGAGCTTATTGTCGGGATTAAGCAGCCGGTCAAAGTTGGCCTTGACGGCGTCGGCCGTGAACTCGGATCCGTCATGGAACTTGACGCCCTTTTTCAAGGTAACCGTCCAGACCTTCGCATCGGGTGAAGTTTCATAGCCTTCAGCAAGTTCCGGCACAGGCTCCATCTTGGAATTGAAGGTAAAGAGACCTTCATAGAACGATTTCGAAGCGAGGCGCGTCAAAATGTCGGGTGCATCGTAAGGATCAAGCGACGTGAACGAAGCCGAGACAGCAACCGTGACAGTGCGGGCGGCAGCGGGCGCCGAAAATGCGAGCGTACCGGCGGCAGCGGAGGCGGCCAGACAGCTCAGCGCAAATTTAGAAAAAGTACGTGACATATTACTTATTAAATTGAGGTCAGAAGTGAAACGCGTTCACGGGCATCAGTGCGTCAGCTCGGTGAGCCGGCTGCGGGCAATTTCTGAGAGGAAGCAGACGGCCAACGGCAGAATCTCGTCATTGAAATCGAACTTCGGGTTGTGAATGGCTGCCTGATGGGTTTCATCGGCCATGCCGATATAAGTCTGAATGCCGGGAATTCGATTGGCGTATTCGGCGAAGTCTTCCCCGGCCATCGACATCGGCACGGGCTGAGGGCATCCCGGTCCGAAAAGGCGCTGAGCGACACGCTTCGCCGCATCGGCACAAACAGGCGAATTGATAAGCGGCGGCGTGAGATGATCGATCCTCACTTCATGCCCAAGCCCCTGCGCAAGTGCGATGTGTTCCGTCATGCGGCGCATTTCGGTTTCAATGAGCGCCCGCACTTCCGGATTGAAAGTACGGATCGTGCCGGAAAGCTGCAGCTCATTCGGAATGACATTCGGCGCCCGGAGATTCCCCGCCTGCACGGCACAGATTGAAAGTACTGCGGGTTCGATCGGGTTTACTTTGCGCGAAACGATCGTCTGGAGTGATTCAGAAAGGAGCGCAGCCGTCGGAATGGGATCGAGCGTCGTGTGCGGCCTTGCAGCGTGCGCGCCGCGGCCTTTGAGGGTGATGTAGAAAAAGTCACAGGAAGCCTGTACAGGGCCAGCCTGAATACCGATCTGTCCTTTCGGAAAAACCGGCGAAGCGTGGGCGCCGTAAATTTCGAGAGGCTTATATTTTTCCAGCACGCCGGCGGCAACAACGCTTCTGGCGCCTCGGCCAATTTCTTCGGCCGGCTGAAAGACGGCCAGAACTCGGCCGGGAAAATCCGGATGCGCATGAAGTGCGCGTACCGCTCCCAAGAGCCAAGTCACGTGGCCGTCATGGCCGCAGGCATGACAACGCTGTGAAGTCTCACTTCTCCAGGCATTTTCAGATTCGTCGGGCATGGCAAGCGCATCCATATCAGCGCGAAGCGCCACCGTCGGGCCGGGTGCATTCCCGTTCACGACGGCGATTACACCGCCTTCGACGAGCTTGTCATCAAATTCAACACCCCATTCGCTCAGTTTTGTGGCGATGACGCCGCAGGTGCGGGACGTGTCGAACCCAAGTTCGGGATGCTGATGAATGTCGCGCCGTATCTGCGCAAGCTCATTTCCCCACGCGAGAATTTCAGCGGGAATGCGGTCGGCGTACATGAACTCAGCCATTAGAACCTCCAACATGTTTTGTTAGTGTCTAAGCATTATTCCGCTCGGCGCAGAGCATGCCGCTCTCCCGTTTCACGCAGTCACTTTGCTTTTCGTCATGGGTCGAAAAGAATACAGCCTGTCACACTGCCGCTAACAATCCAAACTGACCAATCAAACCTTGCCAGACATTGCCCTGCTTCGAAGCAAGCTTCATTTTGATAAGTAACGGCAGCTTTTAATCCCAGAATTTTGAAAACTGCCGACGACTTCGTTCGTTTGGCAAGCACACAGCAAAAACCCCGCATTAAGCGGGGTTTCGAGTAATTGAAAAGCAGCCTCACATAACAAACAGTTGTTAACCATTGCAATGATGAACTTGTGATTTCCCCCTTCTAGGGAACTTTGAATGTATACATATGGCATTCTCCACAGTAGTTCACTCCGGGTTTGTGCCCCTTGTGACATTCGGTACACGGTAAGTTCCCATCGTGCTGACTATGCGGATTCACTTCTTCAGGATTCTTCGGCTGGGTCCTTTTGGAGACAGCGTCATACCATCCATGACACCCAACACAGGCTTCGTGCTTTTGATCGTCAATTTTGAGTTCCGCGCTGCCGTCCTTCACATGACATGATGTACAAGGCAGCCCTTTCGCAACGTGCCGGTCGGCTAGAAATTTGCCTTCGGCAGCATTTACTGAGACGGACGCTCCCATCAGACCAATGCAGATTGCGGCGGTCAATCTTTGAAAGAACTTCATAAAGGGTCCCCTTCTGTTCGAAGGGGGAGGGAACGATTTCGCTCTCTCCCCCCAACATGACCGATTTCAATCGGTTCTATTTTCGTTTATGCACGATTTGGCAGTGTTGCAACGATCTTGCCGCAAACCTGGCCGAAGACCAACGTCTCCGTGAGGTTGCCGCCGCCCTGATAAACAAACTTCAGTGCTGAAGCAATTTCACCAACGGCGTAGAGCCCCGGAATCGGCTTCAGATCCCAATCCAGTACTTCGCGCTTAGCGTTGGCAGCAAGACCGCCCTTGGTATTCGGACCGCCAGCAACAAGCGGAACAGCATAGAACGGACCTTCAGCCACAGGCTGCAGCGTACTCTTGAGACGACCGAAGTCCTTGTCTTCTCCTTCCTTACAGAATTCGTTGTAGCGTGCGACTGTCTCAGCTAGGACCTTCGGATCCATCTTGCCACCATTATCCTTCTGTTCAAGAATCTTCTTGCCGAGCTCTTCAATTGAGTCAGCCTTGAGAATCCACCCTTTCTTTACCGCATCACTATTGTCACTAGCTCCCCAATCTATGAAGTCGTAGCCCGGCGTAGAAATACCGGTACCGACCAAGGGTTTTGCTTTGCGAAGCGTTTCGTCAAAGATGAACCATGATGGCGAATTTGCATAATCAAGCGTATCGATATTGAACCTCACCGCCTCTTTATAGAAGAAGTAACGGCTCGGATCCTTCGTCACCTTATGTTCAGCAGCATAGCGTTTACCTTGCTGATTCACGACAATTGCGTGGCCAGAACCGACGACCGGAGTAATCATGCCGATACGAAGTCCGTTGTGACGAATTGGGGCAGGCATAATGATGCGTGAAGCGGCTTTGCCTGCCTTCATCATCCCTGCACCTGCGTCAAGCCCCATGCGAATGCCGTCACCTTCGTTATAAAGCGTGCCGTAGAATGCCCATCCTTCAACCCCAGGCCCTTCAAGGAAAGCCTGACGCATCGTCTTGGAATATTCATAGCCGCCGGTACATAGAACTACAGCCTTACGAGCTTTATAGGCTACCTTCTTACCATCTTTCTCGGCGATGAGGCCGATAACTTCACCTTTATCGTTCTTGACCAGCGTACGGCCGCGTGTTTCATAATCAACAGCAATTTTGTCCTTTCTATTGAATACACCGGTTTCGAGACACTTCCAGAATGCCTCACCCTGCATGCACTGTTCCTTCGGAAAGTTATAGGTTGATTTAGCAGAATTCACTCGATCCGGATAGGAAGCGCGATAGACCTGATAGCCGCAATCCTTTGCACCGGGGAAATTCGGGAATGCTGCGCCCTTAAAACCAGGCGTTGCAAACGCTTGGAATTTCGGATCGAGTGATTTCATCCAGTCGAGAAGATTCGGCGTATAGTCAGCCCAAGCCTGTGCAAGCCCGTCTGAAACCTCTGGCTGTTCCCCTTCGAGTTTACCGGGAATATTTTCTCCGGAGAACATCGCTTTAGCATATTCTTTCAATGCTTTACGATCCCCAGTTTTATCCGGGCAATGAAAAATACCGCCCGACATGCGAGTGTTTGAACGAAGCGTTGCCTGAGGCTGACGCTCGATAATAATGACACTCGCACCGTTGTCGGCAGCCGTAATTGCCGTTGCAGCGCCAGCACCCCCGAAACCGAGGACAATTACATCCGCTTCTTTGTCAAACTTCGTTTCTGCGGCAGAAGCTACCGCAGGAAAGGTCATTGCACCGACTGCACCGGCAACGGCGGATTTCAAAAGTGAGCGGAGAGAAAAATCAGTCATCATTGTTCTCCTTTCGTTTTTGTCTCCAAGTGCGGTCAACCGCAGGCCGAAACGACCATCCGGAGCACCCGAATAAAAAATACGAAATAGCACTACGCGCGTAGTTCGCGTTAGCTCAAAGAACTAGGACTAATAGGGGAAAGTTCGCCCTCCGCTTGTTTTTTTAAATTTGCAGCCTCTTCCGGCGTTTTAACTCCAAGCTTTTTGAAGGCTGTGGCCCGGTGTCCCTCTACCGTTCGAACTGAGATATGTAAATCATCAGCGACTTCCCTATTGATCCGTCCTGCAATGATCAGATTGACAATTTCCTGCTCACGATCGGTGAGAATATTCCATCGTGCTGAGGCGTTAGTCGGAACACCCCATCCAGCTCGAGCATGACGGTCCTTATCAAGTGCATTGGCGACGGCAGACAGAAGACGTTTGGGGACTACGGGCTTCGTCACAAAATCGACTGCTCCGTGAAGCACTGCACTCACTGCCATATCAATATCACCATGGCCGGAAAGGAAAAGCAAAGGAACAGGATATGAACGTGCACGAAGTTCATCAAAAAGTTCAATCCCGCTCATACCCGGCATACGAACATCGGCAATGATGCACCCTGGTTCTGACGGAGTATCGTCAACCAGAAAAGTCTGAGCACTCTCGTAAGTTTTGACTCGGAATCCTTCGCTCGTCAGCATGAAAGACAAAGCCGTGCGAACACCTTCTTCATCGTCAATAACTCTAATCAGTGGTTGATGTTCCGGTTTCAACATAATCTCTCTCTTCAGGCTCGCATGTGATTACAAATTCCGCTTCTAATCCTCCAACCCCGTCATCACCCCAACGACGAATCTTAAGCCAGCCGCCATAACGTTCAGCAATGCTATGAACGAGCGGCAGCCCCAGCCCTAAACCTTCCCGCTTGGTTGTGAACAGCGGAGTCTGCATTTGTGCAAAGGTCTCATCGTCAATACGCGGACCATTGTCTCGAATACGAGCAAACACAAAATTGTGATTCCCTTTCTTAATCTGCCCAACTTGAATCGTCACGACTGGGAGTCTGTTTGCCGTTTCAACTGCTTGTTGTGCATTCCTAATCAAGTTGAGGATTGCCAATCTAATTGCCATTGGATCGATCTGAACCATAACACCTTGAGATTCATCTGTTATTGTTATTTCAATGGCTTTAGCACCCTTAAATTCCTCTACTGCATCAGCGACAACCCTCACGAAAGAAGAATGCACACGTTCACTCGCTTGCGGTTTTGCAAAATGGCGAACTTTTTCGACGATTTGAGCTGCACGTTCCGCCTCATATGAAATGGTCTTCAATGGTGTCTCAATCACTCCTTTAACACTGTCAATAGTTACACCCCCATTCACATTAGTGAACACTTTCATGAGACCGTGAGCATAACAAGCAACGTTGTTCAGAGGCTGCGAGAGTTCATGTGCAAAAAGTGTAGAAAGTTGCCCAATTATGCCCACCAGCTGCATTCGATCCATTGCATCTTCAAATGCCTTGTTCTTCTCCGCTAATTGCTCCTTTTCCGCGAACATCTCATTCAATTCTTTTGTGCGACGCTCAATCAGCGCATCAGAACGCATAACATGCAGAACTAACCCCACTAAGGCACCGATCAACAGTACAATCGGCCAAGAGAATTCGCGCCAAATCCGAAGCAGAGTCCAATCATTCAAATGTTCATAGGGACCGAGCTTCAGCCTCCGATAAAGTTCATCCACTGACCGATAATCTCCAGCCACTGTCCAGTATGTACCACCCTGCTCTTCCGGCATTTGCAAAAGAAGTGCTGTAATTTCCCTGCGTAATTCATGCGAAAGTGTCGACATAGACGAAATCGACCAATTTGGATATAGCTCCGTTGAAGACAAGCATGACAGAGGGAGCCCTAGTCTGGCATTGAGAATTCGAAGCTTCTGCGGCAGCGTACCTGCCGCCAAGATGTCCTCGATATAGCAGGTCTTGACGAAACCCACATCAGCACGTCCATCCAAGACAGCATCAACAACCTGACGCATATCAAGACCTGACGACTCGCCAACAAAGAGAGTACGTCCAAAAAATTTAAATGGATGCGATTCAATCTTTGCAATCTCTCCCATACCTATTTGATATCCCTGAAATCCATTTGCAACTGTTGCCGCCAACGTCTTACCGCGCAAGTCCTCCAATGTTTTGAGATCACTCCGCGAAGCTAGAACAATCATCGCTGATCCGTTGCTGTGATCGGGGTCTGGCCCTCGATCAGTCACAAGCGTTGCAAGAATGCGGAGACCGTGATCATGCAGACGGCGGTAAAAGCCTGCTCCAGAAAGAACCAGATCAACCTCGTGTTTCCGAATAGCCTCTTCCAACTCCCGAATCTCATAAAACTGAAGCCTCACGCCGTCGACAAGATGAGTGTTGAGATAGTCTGTTGTTTTTTGAATAATGGACAACGACGGATTAGGAGCACTCAGGTAGGTAACACCAATGCGAAGTTCAGCTGCATTTGTTAGGGACACACCTTTAAAAACAAGAAAGAAAACTACAATGCCAACAAGTTTGAGCAACGAACTTGATATTCTTGAAGAAATCATTACGTAAAGTTTTCAATAGAATTTATTCGCTAAGGAAATAGCCATATCTTTCATCAAAATCTTTACCAATGATTATTTCAAAATCTGTCAAATAGGCATAGGGACTTGATTGAAATCTTGCCTGTGCTTACATGAGTTCTTCATCAACTACCTACATGAAGCAACATAACGCGAGCATGCTGGTTACCAGCCCCTCTTGATTGATAAGTAATAAAAGGAACCAACTCGTCCCCGCCAAACAATCGCCGGATGATTAGACTTCCTATTCCATTCCTTCCTTTTGAAGCACTGACTTCCCCAAAAATGGCTCAGAACGACACCAATCGTTCATCTTTCTCTGCTGCTGAGGCGCATGAAACCCGCAGCCTGAACGATTCTGCTGCTCCAACGACAGCGGGCATGTCGTCGCGTACGCCTCTTCCGTGCAGCTGCAAGGCATGGCGCCGCAAGGGCAAAGGCGAATCCAACCGACTTGCGGTCATCGAGGAGCCTGACGGATCAACAGTCGACCTTCCGTTCACAGAATTAACCGGCGATCTGCTTAAAGGTACTTTCGCCGATGATCCTCGCTGGATATGGTTTGCCGATCATTCCAAGTCGCCCGCAGCCCCCTGCGGTGCGGAGCTTCTTGCAAAATTTGGCTTGACAAATGCTGAGCCTCTGCACCTTAGTGAGACTGATGCGCTTCGCTTCATTCGTGACGGGCGCTGGGACGGGATTGGACTGGATCCAAAGTTCATGGCTGAGGCAGCTCGTTTATGCGACCATTTGCTACCTGCTGCACGTGCAACCAACTGCTCGAACATTCTTATTCGCGAAACCGACGGTACTATTACCGGAGACTTTACGATGGGTACGGGACTGCTCAAGATGCTCCCCGCTATGGGGCTGACCATCTGCCAAACCCGTGCGCTCTTTTTGACTGAAGAGGCTCTGGAACCGCTTGCCGCGGGCCTCGCCCGGCTGCTAACTGCTCTAGGCGCCCCGCAGGCTAAAGTCATCCGTATTGATCATCCGCTCTCAGCCGATGCCGCAAAGCGTATCGAAGGCGCAGAGGGCTTCAGCCTGCTCTTTAACGCCACCAACCTCGGCCGAGCCCCCGACACCGATCAAATGCCGATTGAATCGGCAGATGTTTTCCAATGCTTCCCGAAACTCAAAGCGGTACTGGACTCCGTTGATGAACCTGTGCGCCCGCGGCTCATCTGGGAAGCGCAGCAGCGCGGCCTGGAAGCCCGCACCACTTTGGGACTGCGCGTCGTTGTCGCACGCGAGGCGATGGAACTCTTTGCCGGCCGGACGCTGCCGCTTTGTGCGACGCGCTCGATCCTGTGCGACATTCGCCGCGAAGCCTCCAATATTGTCCTGATTGGTATGCCGGGCTGCGGAAAAACCACTATCGGCAAATGCGTTGCGGCAAGGCTTCTGCGTCCCTTCATCGATCTGGACGCCCTCGTGGAGCGTCGAGTCGGCAAATCCTCCGAACGGATTTATCGCGAGGACGGTGAAGAGTATTTCCGCGATTTTGAAAGCGAGATTATCAAAGAGCTCTCCGGACGCCACGGCCTCGTCATTTCAACGGGTGGAGGCGCCTGCCTGCGCCCCGAAAACCGTATGCGGCTCGCGCTCAACGGCACGTTCTACTGGCTCCAGAGGCCGCTCGACCACCTCTCCACCTATCAGCGGCCGCTCTCTAAAGCTCGCGGCGTAGAGGCACTTTACGAAGAACGGTCTCCCATTTTTGAGAAAATCGCCGAGCGCATCATCGAAGTGCAGTCTGTAGAAGATACGGCCGCAGCGCTGATTGGCGAAACAGTCTGCAAACCTTGCTGAGGGCGCGGCTCGCAGCAGATCCTCCCTGCTTCCCTCCCGATCCATGAGTCGGACAAGCTCCGCAGAGCTCGTCCGACTCCAAAGTTTTTAGTGCAGTTTGCCGAGTTATTTACCGAGGTGCGGAGCGTTAAACGCCCGCACCTCTAATAGCTCCCCCCGCCATTTCTCCACCTGCACCAACGCAGTTGAGGCAATGTTGCCGTTTGAGAGAGAGCTCGCCGGATCGTCAGGCGTGAGCACATTGGCGCAGCCGTTGGCATCAATTGCTCCGTCTGAAGACTCTTGGGGATCAAACCAACCGCCGTGACGCACAACGATCGTCCCTGCCCGAACGCCGTCGGTGACGACAGCGCCGGCGAGAATAGCCCCTCGCAGACTCGAGACTTTCACAACATCTCCGTTGGCAATGCCGCGCTTGGCTGCATCAACCGAATTCATCTCACAAGGCTCTCGTCCGGCAATATTGGAGTGAGCGCTCGTCACAGGATTGAGCTGGCTGTGCAGTCGGGCGCCGCTCTTGGGACTCACCAGTTCGAGCCAATCGCCTAAGCCTTCCTTGCGTTCCTCCTGAGCCTGAGCGTCCTGACCATGCACGCTTGTCTGATCCGCTGCAAAAGGCGGAATCCACGTTGGATGTGCCGGAGCATCCGCATAGTGAAGCGCTTCAATGCGTTTGGAATAGATCACAATCTTGCCGGACTCCGTCCGCAGCGGGTGCGCTTCAGGATCAGCTCTGAAGTCCGCAAACGCCGTAAAGCGGGTTTCTGCCGGATTCTGCGCGTAGAGGTGAACACCCTTCTTCACGAAATCAGCAAAAGCCGGCAGCTCAGCATTCTGCGCTGCCCCAGCGGCTGCGGCCTCTTCGTAGAGTCTCTGAATCCACCCCGCTTCATCCAGACCCTCGGTAAAAGCGTCTCCCAGTCCCAAGCGTTTGGCGAGCTCAGAATAAATCTCATAGTCGCTTCGTGCTTCTCCGACGGGATTGATCACCTGACGCATGAAGACGATGCCGTCGTTGGTAGACGTTCCAATCGGCGAAATGTCGTTTCGCTCCAAGGTCGTCGCCGCAGGCAGAACGATGTCTGCATGACGTGCCGTCGCGCTCCAGAAGGCATCCGTGACAATCACCGTTTCCGGACGGCGCCAGGCCGCTTCGAGTGCTCGTGTATCAGGATGATGCGCAAAGGGATTCCCGCCCGACCAGAAGACCAAGCGGATATCGGGATATTCAATGCGGCTGCCGTTCCAATCAATCACTTTGCCCGGGCAGGCAAGTACGTCAGCCATACGCGCCACCGGAACGGCACGGCTGCCCTTCCAGGGTACGGCGGACTGCCAAACTGCCTTTGGACGAGCAGGAATCTGTCCCAGAACGGGACCTTTGCCAACCGGCCAGCCGCCGCTTTCATAGTGATATGAAACCCCAATGCCGCCGCCGGGAAGACCGATCTGTCCGAGAGCACAGGCCAGCGCAACCGCCATCCAGGGCGGCTGTTCCCCGTAGCGGGCACGCTGCGGCCCCCAGCCGAACATGATCATGGAACGGTGTTCGGAAAGCTCTCGAGCAAACGATTGAATTTGCTGAGCAGGAACTCCACAGCCGATTTCAGCCCATTCCGGTGTCTTTTTCACACCGTCTTCCGTCCCAAGGATGTAGGCCTCCATTTCATTCCAACCCGTCACGCAGTTCGCAAGGAAAGCGCGGTCGAGTCGATTTTCTGTGATGAGGACATACATCATGCCGAGCATCAGCGCCGCATCAGTCCCAGCCTTTACCGGCATCCAACGGCTGCCGACAACATCAGCCGTTTTAGGCCGAAGCGGATTCACCGCAATCGTACGGATACGCGGATGGTCCTTCAGTCTGCGGATTTCGGCGATGCCCTGATGAAGCGTCGTTGCCCAGTCGATATCGTTGGTAATCAGCGGATCGCACCCCCAAAAGACAATGCGCTCGGTCTTTTCCATGATGACCGGCCAAGCGGTGGGCTTAAAGAGTTTCCCGCCGACGGCATACGGAAGGATGGTCGAAATCGCTGCGGTGGAGTAGCTGTTGCCGGTCTCAACCCATCCGCCCAAAAGAGAGAGCAGCCGCTGCATCAGCGCAATGGCGTTGTTCACCGAACCGGTTGACTTCCATCCGTAGCTGCGCCCCCAGACGGCCGAGGGACCGTAAGTCTCATAAATGCGCCGCAATTCGCCGGCCGCTAAATCTAAAGCCTTGTCCCATGAAACAGGAACGTATTCATCCGCACCGCGCCCGGCACGAGAGGCTGACCCCTTTTCCAAATAACCCCGCCGCACCATTGGTGTTTGAATGCGGGCGGAAGAATATGGGGGCTCCACTAAGCTCGAAAGGTTGGGGCTCGGCGCACGATCACCCTCAAACGGGCGTACAGCAACAAGCCTGCCGTCTTTCGTTTTGGCGTAGAAAAGCCCCCAATGAGAGGCGGTCAGCACTTCTCCGTCCGGAAGTGCTTGGAAAAATGATCTTGGGAGGCTTGAACTCTCGGGGCTGCTCATGACGAAATAATTCGACGATAGGAATACCTACCATTTTAGGATCGACTGGTACTTTCCCGAATGTCAACCTGAACAACCTTTAGCCCTACTCATAAACCTTCGATAAAAAGCGCTGTCCTTAAACCGTCCGTAAGAATGGAGAAGTGACTGGCATCGGGAAAGATCCTATGCGAATCGGAGAGCGACATGAGACAATTGAATTCACCCGCTTGGTTGATTACCTAGCAGTGCCCGGCCATGATCCGGAATAAGCGCCAGCGCCAATCAAGGTGGGTACTGGGAGGATGAGCATGTCATCTCCTTTCAAATTGATTGCTGTTTTGATTGCAGCAGGATTTTGTGTGCCCGCAGCTTTTGCTGCTGATGCAGTCACTTCTGCCTCCATTGTTCCCGCGGCTCAAAAAACTCAAGAGGGAGCCGTGCTCGAAGGCACGAAAACGCTTGCTGCCAAGGGCGGCGACAGGCTTCCCGAGAATGTCGATGCCGTAACATCTGCGTCGGTCGTTCCGGTTCAGTATCGCCAAACGGATTGGAAGCCGAGCGGCTTCACGGACGCCAAAGACAAAAAGCGTGCGCTTTTCATTCTTGAAGATCCTCGTCACGAATCTGTCACCTATGATCTCTGCGTCACGGCCATGAAGTTCTTCGAAGAAAAAGGCTTTGAAGTTGAACTTCGTGACCTCATTGCCAACAAATTCAATCCGCTCATTACTTCACGCGAAGAGTTCTATCACGCCAAAGACGGATTTGGGAAAACCCCTGCGGATGTTCTCACGGAGCAGGCTTACGTCAAGAAAGCCGATCACATCATCTTTGTTCAGCCCAACTGGCAGGACACCGATCCGATGTTCACGAAAGGCTATAAGCTCCGAGTGTTTTCGAAGGGATTTTCTTATGACGACGGTCCGAAGGGACGCGTCGGTCTGCTTCCCGGCAAGACCTTCTACACAATTATGAACGCCGGCTGGCTCGGCATGGGGCAAGGCATGAGCGGCGATTCGCTCAACAAAAATCCCCAGGAATGGGAAACCTGGATGTTTGCAATGCGAGTCGTTGACGATGATGCTGCCGTCGGCAAGGACATGAAGAATCTCGGCCGCTTTGTGAACGATCGGACACCTTCAAACCTTGATCCGAACTACGGCGAAAAAATCGAAGCTTTGCGTGCAGTACTAAGAAAACACCTAGCACGTGATTTCAACCTTTGATTGCTGGCACACTGAAGTACTCGCTTCTATAGAGGCGAGTACTTTCTCTCTTTCAGTAGCCTAGAAATATTGTTAATCCTGAATTATTACAGGCAATATCCCATAAAGTGAATTGTCAAGCACTTCATTTATCGAGGGTCAAAACACTTTCAAACGATTATGATTAAGTCAATAATAAAATTCACCTTCTACGAAAAATCAAAAAGACTTTAAACAAGTTCTTATCATCTTTATATTGTCAGTTAACATATGAACATCAACTTCGCCGCCTGAGCAATCAACCACAGGTCTCTTCCCTTTGGCCCTACGAGAGAAATACCAATAGGGGCCCCATTAATTGTTCCCAGAGGCAAAGAAATCCATGGGAATCCCGACAAACCGCCATGACAAAGGCACATGCTCACTTTCTGCCGGAATCTTTCCACGAATGTTTCACTCGCACCAACAGGAATCCCCGCATCCGGCATTGTCGGCAAAATTGCTAATCCATCGTCTTTCAACAAGTCAGTCAAATGAGCACGGCATTCTGCTTGGATTTCCCGTTCAGGCGATAAATCCTCCACATACCATTGTTTAGCCAATATAAAACGCTCTCTTACCCCTGGCCCCAATACTGGGTGATACGTCTCAATAAAGCTCCCGTCACTCTCCCAGGCCTCGGCAGTTTGTAATTTACGAAACGCCAGGAAGGTTCTCTCTAAGCCCTGCGGGGAGAACTGTCCTGATGCAGGGCTACCAAAGAGACCTACCGCAGCCTCATAAGGTTTCTTAAGCGCCTGTTGGACTTTATCGCCAAATAATGTCCAAATATCATCGACAAAAATCAAACGAGGCTTAGTGTCCTCAGGATTGGCATCCTGCCCATAAAGCACTGCTGCAACCTTCTCAAAGACCTCCATTCTGCGAGCAAAAAAGCCTACTGTGTCAAAGGATTTGCTCAGCGGCTGGCAATGATCCAATGCGGCACGCCCAAAGGTAGGGCGAAGGCCGATGACCCCGCATTGACTGGCCGGACAACGGATTGAACCACCGGTATCCGACCCCAACGCAAAGTCTACAAGCCCGCAAGACACTGCCGAGGCCGAGCCCGACGAAGATCCTCCCGTATACCGATCCGGTGCGCCGCCGTTAATTGGAGCACCAAAATGGAAATTTGCGCCCTGCATCGAAAAGGCCAGCTCATCGGTGATGGTTTTACCTTGAAATTCTGCACCAGCAGCCAGAAGTTTTTCCACACAGGACGCAGTTTTTTGCTTGATACCTTGTAATGCGAGAAACGTGGGATTACCCGCACTGGTTGGATAACCAGCTACATCGAAGATGTCCTTCACGGCAAAAGTGAGTCCAGTTAATGGACCTTCTTTGGCATGCGGAACAGGCACTTCGGGATATGGCATAAAGCATCGAGCAGACAAACGATCGTACATGCGACCCCCAATTGTCATTAGACAATGACAGAAATAAGAAACTCTCATGCTTTCTGGTTGAAAAAAGAGGAAGGAATGACTCACTTCGTCCTATTTTCAGCTGTTGCCGCTACCGTCCAGCGTTAGATATCAAAAATCTCTTCTAACTTATCGCGCTGAGTGGCGTATTCCGGATGTTCGGATAAGACCACCATCAGCTTCAACCGAGCCTTAGCAGCTGAAATTTCACCGGCAGCAGCAATACCTACACTGCGAGTATCGGTAACGGAACCCGGATAACCATAGACATCGAGAACACGCCCTCCCGGAGTACGAGTTGTCAAAATCACGGCAATGCCTTTTTTTATTGCATCAGCAATTCCTGGAACCATGGCCGGCGGCACATTGCCGCGGCCAAAACCCTCAATCACAATCCCCTTGACGCCCTGATTCACTGCAAAATCCACATAATCGCGAGTCGAGCCAGTCATACACTTAATCAAATCCACACGAGCTGTGAGCGCCTGCGGATGGAAACGTTTTACGCCCAGCACCTTACGGCGCCAAACGATGTGATCAATATCCACATAACCAATCGGGCCCCACCACGGCGACTGGAAGGTAGCAGGATTCGCCGAATGAGTCTTCATAACTTCGCCGGGAGCCTGCAGTATTTCATCCAAGCACACCATGACACCCATACCAACGGCTTGAGGTGAAGCCGCCGTTTTGACCGAACAATAGATGTTGTAGGGACCATCGGGGCTTATATCGCTTGCACCGCGCATTGCCGCCGTGCAAACCACAGGCTTTTGACTTTTCGCCGTGATGTCAAGGAAAAATGAAGTTTCTTCCAAAGTATCCGTGCCGTGCGTCACTACCACGCCTGCGACATCATCACGAGCCAGGAGTTCTTCAATCTTGCAGTGCAGATCCCACATATTTTGCGGAGTCATGCCTGGAGAAGCGATATTGGAAAACTGCACGAATTCCAGGGGGGCTATATCGCCCAAACCCGGCACGGCATCGGCCAAGTCCTTGCCTGAGCAAGCCGGCACCAACCCGTGTTTTTCTTTGTCATACTTCATGGCAATCGTGCCGCCGGTTGCCACCACTACTACTTTCTTATCAATCATCTTGCATTAACTCCAGAGAATTCCAAACTGCAGCCCGCCTCTGCCCTAATCCGGCTAAGTCGGACTGCAGCGCAAGTTACTAAAGGAAAGCCAAGCAAGCCGTAATGATGAAAGCCACTAAGCAGCCAAAGAGAATCGATGGACGCTGGAAAGCGTTTGCTCCCTTCAAGTCGCTGCCCGGGATTACCGGAATCACCGTCGACAAAGCAGCTACCGGACCGCCCGTCAAGAAGTACTGAATGAGCGAGCATCCAGAAGCCGCAGCAAAAGCCGAAGCGAAGGGATCCGCACCAGTCTGCAGGGTCACCTGTAAAAAAGGCACCAAAACTGCCACCGAAGCAGCATAGGACTGCGTCATGAAGCCCGTTAAGAAGGCTACCGCAAAGAGAATCAGGACGGGCTGTACCGAGAGCACCGGCGAGACAAAGTCAGAGACCGTCTGCACCATGCCAATTTCACGAATCACAGTGGACATGAATAGGAAGCCGATCGTAGCCACCAACGGAGTAGCAATCAGGGAAACACCTTTCATCATGTCGAGCTCGGCCTGTTTCGGGCTGGCGTGCGCCAGCATCATGGTGACAATGGCTGCAGCCATACCTACCAGAAAAATCGGCAAACCACAGATAAAGCCAATAACCAACACGAGGAAGGGGAAGAACGCTTTCCACGAGGTGGTCGAGTATTCACGATTTTCGATTTCCTGTATAATACGGGCCTTTTCCGCCGCATCAATCTTGATGCCGCGACGACGCATGTCAGCCGTCGCACGGATTGCGGAGAGCACGAAGATGGAACCGGCAGCAATAAAACCCAAGACATTGAAGAGGCCGTAGCCAATGCCTGCAGTCGCCAAAATTGCAACCTGCGTGGGGTGAGTGAAGCCCGCTAAGTTGCCAATATGGCCAGCGTGGGCAATCATACCGGCCGATTGGTTGGGACGTACCCCCAAACGCACAGCTGCCGGACCACAAATCACGGCCGTGATCACCGGTTGCGTAAAGCCCGTCAAGGCACCTATCACACCGGCAGCCACACCACCCGCACAGGCTACACCGACACCGCCGCCCCATTTATTGCCGAGACGAACGATATCGCGAATGATCACGTCCAAAAAACCCGTGGCCTGCATAATGCCGATAAAGAGCAAGATACCCGTCATATCGGCAATCACTGGATTTAAGCCAGAAACGATCATCTTGGTGACGGTCATACCGGTTCCGCCTGCCATAGGGAATCCAGCAATTAATGCTGAAATGGCCGCCCCCACAATAGCAGTCATATAGATAGGGGTTTTACCGGTAATCATTAAGATCAGCGTTGCCAGCATGCATAGCTGGGCAATTATGTGCGCTGTACTCATTGCTCTCTCCTCTTGTTAGAAAAAGGTTTGATTACTCATTGAAAACAATAAGTAAAGCAAACACTTTCGTACTAACTACAGTCTAGAAAAGAGAGCTTGCTCAGCCATAAACGAAAAACGCCTGCTCATTAGAAAAAAGTTGCCGAAAGATTGCAATGCATTACAAGTCCACGTTTTCGTCACGCAGATCCCGAAAAACATAGCCCACACCTGAATAAGCTGATATCAAACCACCTTCTAGGCCTGCTTCCTCAAACTTTCGGCGCAAACGTGCAAAAGCTACACGCAGGTACTGCACCTCTCCAATGCTCTCCGGTCCCCACACTTTCCTCAAGAGTTCAACGTGTGTGTGAATAACGCCTGGATCCTTGAGCAAAATAGCCAACAGTTGAAATTCTGTATCGGCAAAATGAACTTCCCTGCCGGCAATCAGAACCTGTCGTTTTTCCACGCAAAGAGTAATAGGGCCGTTCTCATACTTGTGATAATTTGTTTCCACGCGAGCTTTACTTGAGCGATGCAATATGGCACGAATACGAGCTAAAAGTTCTTCCATGGAGAAGGGCTTACAGACGTAGTCATCTGCCCCTAAATCAAAACCACGCAATTTGGATGCTGAATCAGTTTTGGCGGTCATAAAGATCACTGGGACATCCTTTTTTTCTCTCAACCGCTGTGCGCATTCAAAGCCATCCATCTCGGGCATCATGACATCAAGAATCACAAGATTAGGCTTGACCGGGGCTTTGGCATACACCTCCAATGCGCGGATGCCATCAGCAGCGCTCATCACGTCATAACCCGCGCGCTCCAGATTGGCAAGCACTAAACGGCGAATCATGGATTCATCATCCACTACCAAAATCAAAGGCCGTACCTCGGTCATCGCCAACTCCTTCAGTAAGGCAAAACAAGCGTAAATTCAGTGCCAACGCCCACTTCACTTGCCACTGAAATAGTGCCTCCGTGAACATCAACAATGCCTTTCACAATAGCAAGTCCCAAACCAGTTCCGCCGCGCCTCCGTGCAATACTCATGTCGGCTTGAAAAAAGTGTTCAAAAATATAAGGCATTTTGCTTTTTGCAATCCCTACTCCATTGTCTTTCACCCGAATTGCCACCCAATCCCCTTCTTTAGTAACGGTTACATGCACGCATGGATCTGCACCTTCACGGTGGTAACGAGCCGCATTATTAAAGAGGTTAATGAATACCTGTGTTATGCGTTCAGGATCAAAACGGAAGCATTCTGCTTCGGTATCAATACTTCGAGTCACGGTTATGGGATAACGGGCGTTCACAATCTTGGCAGCACGATCAATGGGCGTTGCAATATGCATGATTCGTCTTTGCAGCTGAACCTTACCTTCCTCTAACCGAGAAATATCAAGCCAGTCATCAACAAGGCTGCGCAGCCGAAAAGCTTCGTCCTGCATATCCTGCAGAATCTGGGAACGCTCTTCTTCTCCAATGCCAATTTGCGTAGCCAGAGTTTCTGCCTGAAGACGCAAAGCCGTAATCGGAGTTTTTAACTCGTGAGCAACCACCGAAATCAAGCGGTCCTTGATCTGCTCAACCTGAACATCCTGAGAGACATCTCGAAACACGATACCCATCGAAGGCTGCAAACCGTTTTTTTCTTCGGCACGGATATTGAAGGTGATAGCAACTAAAGTGCGCTCCGATTCTGTTGCATGAGGAATGCTGGTCAAACGATAGATTTCATCGCAAGCAAAAGATGTAATTTGAGGTTGCAATGCTGTTTTGGCATCCATTTTTTGCATTCCAGGAGCCAAACGAATCACGAAAGCAGATTTAAGCAGTGGCATCAAATATGGCCGCGGATGCGATGGGAGATCTAACCCCAAAATCGTGCTCAGGCAATCATTGTGCTTCAGCAGAAGTCCATCGTGGTCTAGAATCGCCACACCTTCCGCCATAGAAGAAAATACTTCTTCGAGCATACGGTGCTGATTAGCAATGGACTGCAGCAATTGTTGATTGGAAAGAACCACTCCAAGCGAGCTCGCCAAAAGGTTTAGTCCGCGTAATGCTTCGGGATCATTTTCCACAGTGTGAGACGTTGCAAGCCACCCGAGAAGCCGTTTTTCAGCCAAAATGGGAATTAAGCATCGCTGCAGCGTCTCAGCTGAAGGTTCGGAATTTTGTTTTTTGGGTACAAAGTAGAGTTCTTTAAGCGACAAAATTTCTCGAATACGAGCGATAGTTTCTTCAATGGATTTTCCTGCAGCTTGATTCAAAGGTGTCAAAAGCTTTTGCAGTGCCGAAAGTTCTGAATTACGCTGTAAAAGCGTTTCAGTACGGCGAGCAACTTCCTGCTCCAGGTTGACATTTAACTGTTGCAGACGTTTTTGACTGTTGATCACAACCCCAGCCACCTTGGCAAAACGCTCAGCGATTTCCAATAGTTCCGTGGGGCCTTTATGCTTAAGCTGCAAGGGCACCGGAGGTTTGCGCCCGGAACGTGTGAAGTCCTCAATCATGTCGGTAAGGTATCCAACCGACAAAGACAACGGCCGACTAGCCAAAAAACCAATCACAAACACGCCAAAAAGCGCTGCCACAAAAAGAAAGCCGGAAGCAAACACCACAGAGCGCATCTGCCGGTCACGATCGGCTTGCATTTGATCAACCACTAGCAGCCAATCTGTGTCTGGCACTGGCACATACGCATGAATGACAGCTATATTGCGTGTTCCTGGTGAGGTCCAAGTCGTTGTATATCCCTGAGTACGCTCCCTAATTTCGCTTTGGGACATGTCCAATGCATGCGAACCATGCTGATTAGAGATTATGACACTGCCCCTACCGTCAAACAAAGTTCCAATCAAACCCGCATCGGATACAGCCCGCCAGGCCGAGGAAAGCCAAAAAGTGTTTTGCACCTCAATGGCAAGATAGCCATGCCATTGTGGTGAATCAACGGGAATAGAAACAAAAACATACTGCTCATGGATACTTTGTTCTCGAGCTTCTGGAGAAAGCAATGACTCGTATTGTCCCGGGACCTTTTCGAGATGTAGGGATACAGCAGGTGCAAAACGCTGAATTTTCTGCAGTACTCGCTGCCAAGCAACAGAGCTGGGATCTTGGGAAGGGAAATCGTCTAAAGCTCCCTCGGCGATGATGCCTAAGTTACGATAGCGCGTCGCAATGGAGTCCGCCGTCGCCTGGGCAAGCGAGATCTGCCGTTCATCGAGCAGTCGAATGGTTTCCCTAGTATAAGTAAGCTGAACAACTAAAAAGAAGGCCAGTACAAAACTCACTGTCCAACCCAGAGTGCTGGTCAAAATATTGCGAAAACTCTTTGGATCAACGACTTTTTCCGCAAAATCCGAAGGGTGATAGTTCTCATTTAAATCCTTCGGAAATAGTGAAATCTCTTCATAGCGATAAGTCTCACTGAGCACCCCGCGGGGGCGTGCAAGAAAATGCCGCAAGATCGTACATCGAAAGAAAACACGTCGCCAATCCATAAACTCAATTCCACAGGGTCGATCGCAATAGTGTTTGTCACTATGTGAACCTTACCTCTTATCACACTTGGTCGTTGGTTTTTTAAGCCATCGGCATCAATGCTTTGTGAAGGCAAGCATTAATTAGGGTGTCTTTGCCCTTTTAACGGGTTAGTCAGTGCTTATCATTGATGGTTGGAAGATACTCAAAGGATTAAGCACCCTCCTTTTTCTTGAATAAACTCATGATCTCCTCCGCTTAAAGATCGTTATGGCATTCGAATACGAAAATAATGCAATTGACAGCTCGCCAGATTGATTACATTATTACATCAGCTATCGTTGACTTCAGACCACGGCCTTTGGTTCTTCGATTCATCGGTAAACGTGTATTCTTAATATTAAAGCAACACTATTGTTTAGTTTCAGTAGCCTTAACTTGAATATCATTTAACCTCACAACAATAAATGCATCGTTTCTTCATTCGTATTTCTACCTGTCAATATTGCATAGAATTCCCATGATAAAAAACAAAATTTAGATCGGATTTTATTGCGGATTACGATTATCTCTGACCGATTCAACATTCTTGGCAAAAAAACGGCGCCCATTGACAATAAAACAGCCGCAAACGTTTGGCTTTAATTATTTACACAAGAATATTTTATATATATAATTATATTAAGAAAACGATATAGTAAAGTAGGCTCCATTCAAAAAGAATCAGAAAAAAATCAATATTTGTTGCTGTAAAAAATGCTCAATTGGATTGTAAAATTATAATCCCCCTTGAACATCATCTAACATGAGGTCTGCATCGCAAATGAAGATGACTGCTTCTTACTTTCGCATAAATTGAGTTCGCTCCTTTGCACCTTCTGGTGTATTGGCAAAGCTATACCAATATTTGCCTTCCTTCTCCGTGCCGTAGAGCTTAATGAAACACCAAGGCTTCGGCTCAGCATATAGAGCCTCGACATCTTCGAGGCATTCATTCAGCCGCAGTGCTCGAACAAGTGCATTGCGAGCGGCAGCACGAATCATGCGGTTGCGCCAGCGCTTTTCTAGTTTTTCTGAGATGTGATTGCTGTTGCAGCAAAAAAATGGACCAATGGGTGTGTGACGTCGAGACCGAGACATCTGTGTGTATTCTCCTGACAAAACTCGGCAGCAAGAGATATCCAAGAGCTTTTCTGCCATCTTTCCTTAACTTCATCATAAAACCGCATACGTCGCCATTCGTCGCATCGAGGAACTATGATGGGTTATCGGATGAATTGAATGATGTTCTCCCGATGTCCGTTTATTAAGTACTTTGGAGTGCTCTATGACTGCTGCTACTGAAGATACGTTTGTCGACCTGCTCTGCCGCATCCCGAATTCCGACCGCAAAGAGCTGCTTGCGCTTTGGACCGTCTTATCGGAAGTCGGTGAATCGAGAGCAGCCTTCACTGCGGCTGCATATTGGCTTCTGCCAGCCTTGAACGCTGCCGAACTTCCAAAGAGCAACATTGATGAGCAAATGCTTGACTCCTGGCAGCCCAATGAACCAGATACCCTGTGGCATCTTCCCGCGCATCTTCAAAACGTCGTCCTAGCGCGCATTACTGCGAACGCCCGCATCTTGAGTGTTGACAAGATACGAGGGTTCATCAGTCAAAATGACTGCCGTGAATTCCTTGATAAATATGCTCACCTTTTCCATGCCGCTCTTCCGCCCAATGGCGCAGAAAGTGCCTTTGGACTTTTCCGCAGCGCACTCCGACAACTCATGGACGTCAGCGATTGTTTAATCCCATACGTTGAGGATCAGTTCCCGCAGTATCGCATCCGGTTTATTACGAAACCCGCATCAGCCGCCATCAAAGAGCTTGATTTCGTTTTCAGAAAAATCGGTGCAAGTACGCATCGCAATGAAGATGAACTCATCGTTCGCGAACGACGTCTTGAACACGATGCATTGGTCCGCATTCTTGCCAGTCTGGCCGCTCGCTATGAAAAGGAACTGCAGATCGCAGAACTTCCCGACACCGAAAAAACAAAAGATTTCCAAGCCCCATTTTCGCCATTCAGCTTCGCCGAAGCCATGCAGTTATTTGCCCGGTCAAACAGCTTAAATAATAGTAAGAAGCTTGATCTTTGGAAAAATATTGCTGGCATTGAAGGAGATAAATTTTGCAAACTTTAGATCAAGTTGAGGCGAGATGAATATCTCTAAATTAATAAATACAATGTCATTCAAGTCACTTTAAGTTGCATGCTCTCATTAAGTTTCCCTCTAAAAGAGACATGATTAACGAGATCAACTGATCTACGTGAAATCAATTCTGGAAATGCCATCAAAAGTCGTAAGGGAGAGCTCAATAATGCATTTCTGTAGGGGTCAAGATTTGTCCGCTAGGGGGGGGGGGGCAACTTACCTCACCGTTGACTGCAACAGGAATACGTGCATTACGTGTTCGTGGACACGAATGGGAAGAAAGTCTGCCACCATTGGCTGAGGCATTACATCCAGAGACAAGAAGTAATGCGAATTCCGGAGGGTTTTAGCTAAAGTGGTATAAAATTAACCTAAAGTAGTCTATTAGTTGACATACGAGGGATTGCTATGGAAGCGATTACATCTCTAAATACCAAAATCTCTCTCACGGACAAGGAGTTGTTCGTGAAAACAACTGAATCTCTTGGTTTGACACCCTCTGCCGCCATCAAAATCTTTGTCCGTATGTTTAACCAGTGCGGGGGTTTTCCATTTGAGGTTCGTACGGTCCCGTTAGTGAACTACAACAATCCGAACATCCTCAAGCCGGAAATCCGCAACGGAAACGTGGTGTTGCCCGCCTCGTGGCGTGAAGACGACGACTACGATCATGACGATGCGAGGTGAAACAACGCCTCAGCCTTATGAGGTCTGGCGCATTCTATTTGTCTTTGACGATCAACCAGATGTTTTCAAGTTCCGCCCTGTCATCATCGGCGGCATTGGTAAAGGCGGCGTGGAACTTATGCTTTTGTCTGTCAAGGTCACATCGCATCCACCTAGACAGGGTATTGAAGGAGAAATCCCATTGCTCGACTGGCAGGCTGCCGGCTCCCTCGGTACGCGGCTTCCGTCGCTTCGAATCGTGAACCGCCGACTTCATTTTTGAGTTGATTGAAGCCTTGTTCAATGATCTGGCGCTGACGATAAAGTTTCAGGGCGACAAACGGATTGGACTCGGCATTGCTGCGAATGGCTTGGCAGCCTTTGAACTCGACGGCTTCTTTAAGCTCATCGAACTTGATGCTCCAAACAGGTTCGTCGCCCTTAGCTCTACGGTTTTCGTAAAGAAACCGCTTGATCTTTTTCCACTGCACCGGGTCAATGAGCTTTGAGTTCTGCTCCTCCTGCTTCCTAACGAGTTCAGCCGCACTGCTTTTCACCCTTTTGACGGCGGCCTCTCCTTTTTGAGCAACTTTTTCAATGGATTTCATCGATTTGTCGGATCTTTGCCGTCAATAGTGGCTGGTTTTTACTGGACGGAACACAGTCATTAAGTTTCCCTCTAAAAGAGACATGATTAACGAGATCAACTGATCTACGTGAAATCAATTTTGGAAATACTGTCTAAAGTCGTAAGAGCGAGCTCAATAATTCATTACTGTAGGGGTCAAGATTTGTCCGCTAGGGGGTCAACTTACCTGACCGTTGACATTTCCATGCCGCTACTGAGTTGATAAGTCTCCCAGGCTTTGCTATCGGCATCCTTCATCGATTCAATGCCTCCTCGAGTCAGCCGAGTCGCTAGTCCTTCCTGCGACCGGGCGAGCAGTGGGGCTTCACCACACAATCACACGAACGCTGCAGGGACACACAACGAAAACCGCCTGCACCGAAATGCAAGCGGTCCCGAAAAGTCTGCGCTTCTACAGCAGCAGCGCAGACTCAATTACTTTTGGGCAATCGTCCGATTAGAAAACCGGGATCACGCCGCCCTTGTACTTTTCTTCAATGAACTTCTTCACTTCAGGAGACGTAATGGCTGCCTTGAGTTTCTGGAACTCGGGCTTTGCTTCATCACCGTCGCGAACGACTACAACGTTGCCGAAGGGCGAGGACTTAGCTTCAAGCGCGATGGAATCATGCGCTGGATTGAGGCCCGCCTGAAGTGCATAGTTGGCATTAATCACAGCTGCGGCCACATCATCGAGCGAACGCGGGAGCTGAGCAGGTTCAAGCTCATAGAAGGAAAGCTTCTTGGGATTCTCAACGATATCTACCGTCGTCGCAAGGAGCGTTGCATCTTTCTTCAGCTTGATGAGGCCAGCGTTTTCAAGAACCTTGAGCGCGCGGCCTTCATTGGTCGGGTCGGACGGCACGGCAATACGAGAGCCGGCTGGGATATCGGCCACGTTCTTAAACTTCTTCGAATAGACGGCCATCGGTTCAAGATGAATGGAGACGAGGATCTTGAACTTAAAGTTGTGCTGCTTCACAAACTCTTCAAGATAAGGAATCGTCTGGAAGTAGTTGGCATCCAAATCCTTCGAATCCAAAGCGAGATTGGGCTGAATGTAATCGTTGAATTCAACCACTTCTAGCTTTACGCCCTCTTTTTCAAGCTGAGGTTTGATGAAGTTGACGATGTCCGCATGGGGCACAGGCGTCACACCGATGCGGATGACTTTATCAGCAGCGGCAGCGCCGGCTGAAAAACCGAACGCCAGAACAGCTGCGGCAGCAGCACCGGTAAATGTACGCGTAATGAGATTGGCAATCGACATTTGAGGTTCCTTTGAATTTGTTTCCTGCAGACTTTCGACAGATCGGTATCACGAAACTGTCAACGTTCTGCAGTCATTTGCATTTTGAATTTGACCGCTGGTTCATTCTGCAGTCCGGGTGATGACACCCATTCGGTCGACTGAGAAAACCTTTCTCGGAGCTGCAATTGCCGGAACCCCTCGGGCGGCGCACAACTCTCTTCTTTAACTCCGCAGGCGCGGAATCTGTTTTTGCCTTTACGGTCTTTATATCCTGTCCTTGACTTTTTAAACCTGAACCGAACCCCTCGGGCGCGTCGGACATGGGTTCATACTAGCCTTGCAAAAGACGAATTGGGGGTGTGATACGAATATCACACCCCCATTTTGAAAACTCTCCTGCGGTATTACCAGCCGAGATTCAACTTTCTTTGTAGACCGCCACTGCTTTACAGCACTGCGCCTTCAGCCTCTTCTGCTTTCACGGGTTTAAGTACCTTCACAAACCAATTAACCACCCGCTCGATGACGGGTTTTTGGAACCAAGGAAGATCACCGTGCTGAGCATTGTCAACCAAAACATATTCAGCATCAACGTTCTTTGCCTTCAGTGCGCGGAAGAGCTTTGCGCTCTGCGTCGGGCTCACGAGCGGATCCTGCGCGCCGTGAAGGATGAGGAACGGAGGCTCTGATCCGTCAACGTGACCCGATGGGCTGGCGGCCAACGCCTCCTTCCGGTCAGCCATGATCGAAGCACCCGGATAGGTTCGGAAAGCAGGGCCGTTCACCAACAGCGCCTCGGTAGATGCAGGCGATTCGTGCACCTTATCAATTTCAGGACCAAAACCCTCGCCAATCGTCGTCAGATCTGACAAGCCATAAATGGTGACTGCCGCCTGAACATCGGACGAAAAATTAAGCCAATCGCCTTTATCAAACTGTTTTTCTCCGTTGGTGACGCCGGTCATCTGCGAGAGGTAGCCGCCGGCAGAATCCCCCAAAACACCGATTCGATCCGGATCGACGCCGTATTCTTCTGCATGTGCACGCAGGTAGCGCACTGCTGACTTAGCATCCTCAAGAATAGCGGGAAACTTATCGGGCACCACGCGGTATTCCGCTGCAGCTACAACAAACCCTGCGTTGGCAAGCGCGCGCCGCATTTCAGAAAACTTTTCATGGTCCGCCGATGTGAAGCCGCCGCCCGGGAAATAGATCACCGCCGGCTTCTTCACCTTTGTGCGGGGAATTTCAAGCGTCATACGAAGCTGGCGAATGGCGCGGGTCGACTTAATCTGAGAATAAATAACACCGGAAATCATGTCGATGCGCGGGGCTTTCCCTTCAACATGGATGACCTCGGCACCTTCGGTCCAGCCAACCAGTTTCGCGGAGTCTGCATTCGCGGCCATTACTGAAGAGGCAGCGATCGTCAATGCCGAGAGACCGAGAACAGCAGCTGCGGCAGTCTGAAAAACTTTCTTCATGGTTCGTTTAATCCTGATTATTGTTCTAAAAAAGCTTGAATTGTTGCGAAAACCATCAGCCGCACCTCGCTGCAGAAAACTGGCCTCTCAAGCGGGCAACAGCAATGAACGGTCCAACGTCCCGAAATCATGCACAGCAACAGAGCTGTGCCGCTACGACCCGGGGGATGAGGCTAAGCCGAAATCAATATTCCAAATGTCGTCCAGTCAACACTTCCAGAATGGAATCTTTTTCGAGCGCTGAAAGCGGCACAGGCGGCTTTGGTTCATCAAGATGGTCACCGAGCATCTTCTGATACCAGTTGACGTCGTGCCATGCTCCGTTCTTAAAGCCCGCCTGAAGATAGGTGCCGACGAGTTTGAATCCCATACGCTTATGCAGCCGATCACTAGGAGGATTGGGAGACGTTACACAGCCGAAAACAGACAAGACCCCCTGAGCCTTAAGAAGCGTCATCAGGCGGCTGTAGAGCCCCCCGCCTAAACCGCAGCCCACTGCGCTCTTGGCGAGATAAACCGAAAGCTCAGCGTTCCATTGATACGCCGCTCGTTCCATATGCCGATGGGCATAGGCATAGCCCATGCAGCGCCCATCCTCTTCGGCGACAATGTAGGGATAAAAGCCGGTAATGGTGCGAATGCGTTCGGCAAATTCTTCTGTTGTCGGCAGCGTGTATTCAAACGTAATCGTTGAATGAATATATTCGGAGTAAATCTGCAAAAGCGCAGGAGCATCTTCCGGCATAGCCAGGCGATAGTGCATGAGGACACCTTAAAGAAAACAAACATGCAGCTTTTGAGTTTATCCGGTGCTGCAAGGCTCATCCTTAGACAATGTCCTCAAGTCTGTGAGCTGCGGCTCAAGGATATGCGGCATGATCAGGCAGATTTCTTCCGGCTGAGGTATGTTTAGCGTCTCAAATGTCACCCGTACTCTTTGCATGGCTAAACGTAAGACCACCCCGCTTGACGACGCCGCTACTGATTCGATTTTTGATGTTTTAGGCACGACGCCCGACGAGGCTGCTTCATCCTCGGAATCATCATCAGTGCCGTCTGAAACTGCAAGGCGCTCACTGGACCCCTTGCCCTTACGCTCAGTTTTGTCTGCTGCTGTGCCGCCGGCAAACTCAAAAAGCCCTGCTCGAAACACAAAAGCCGACACAGCTCCTGAGACCCCAAAGGCACCGAAGCCTACAAAATCGAGCAAGCCGCCGAAGACGCCGCAGCTGGAAAAGTCCATCAAAGAAGAAGCGCTCGCGCTCTTTCAAAAAGGCCTGACGATTGAGGAAGTTGCCCGTGAGCTGATGCTTCCGCCTTCGGCAGTACGCGACTGGGAAGCGCTTTATCAAGACGGAAAGCTCACGAAATTCGGCAAAGCACGCATTGCCGCCGATGAACGTGAAAAGCAAGAACCTACGCTCTTTTTTAAAGCGAAATAACGCTCCCGCGGCCGCGCAAGCGCGCTGAGCTTATGCGCGGCACCATCTTGTCAATCACGCTTCAATCGGCGTTTTCTCCACCTTGCGGAATCCCCCGCGTTCACGCCAGGCTTCAATCCAGCCCGTCAGCTGCACCGTATCATCCATATCCGCTTCAAGCCGCCAAGCGCCGTCTTCGAGCTGCTGAAGCGTTTGGGTCGGATTGAACGGCGTTTCGCTTAAATTCACGGCCGTCTCTGGGTTGGTGAATTCAATCAGCAAATGAATCTTGCCGCCGTTCGAATAATTAAAGTGGCGGGATGCAACATATTGAGAAAGTGAAAAGTCCTGCGGCCTGACGGACGGGAAGGCGGTCACCTCTGCCTCGTCCATGCGGTGAAGCGCCAAGTGACGAATATTGTTATAGCCCTCAAATTGGCAGATGAGATAAAGGCGCTGCACCTGCTGCACTAAGCCAAGCGGAGAAACCACGGCTTCGTTCTCCTCTCCGCGGCTATTATGGAATTTCACGCGAAGCTTGGAATCACGATAGAGCGCTTCACTCACGGCATTAAAGATGCGCGGTTTAATTTTGGGCGGCATCATCGGCACCGTATCCGAAACGAATGCCACTTTCTGCAGCCATTCCCGTGTTTTAGCGCTTTTGCCGTTTTCATTGAGCGCCGTTTTGGATGCACTGAAAAGCGGTTCCATTGCTTCCGTAATACAGGGCGGCAGCTGGTACTTGAGACGTTCCTGGCACAAGCGCAGAAGCAGACTCTCCTGCGGCGTGAGCGAACTTTCGTCAAGTGTGGAATCGGGTGCATTTCGGCGGTAGCCGTATGGTTTTCCGCGGCGGTCCACTTCAATATGAAAAGCTTCGCACTCCACTAGAGCAACCAAAAAGCGCTGAAGACGACGGGGCATCAAATCGATGCCCTCGGCAGCTAGCCCCTTGCGAATCTCAGTCGACGACACCCAACGATTCTTCGGAATGCGCTGCAGAACTGCAATCAGGAGGAGCACTTCGTTAATCGTTGATTGAGACTCTGCTTGATAGGACATAACCCGGCCCCTTTGCTCTGGTGGAAGCTGACTGATGAATTTTAACCAAAGCTTAGTTGAGCAAAAGATCTCAATGTGAGTTTTAACTAGATTCACGAAGGCCTGGATCTGTCAGCGTTCAGCATCACGAATCAAATTCTTCGCGCGCGGCCGGCAACAGTTCCCGCTTGACCAGCCGCTTAAACTTAGTTAGTTATACTCAATCGAATATTCCATCCGCTGTGCAGAGCACTGTTCCTTTTTTTTCAGCAGCAGGGTCTGCAGTCCAACGTTCTTTATTGCTCCACAGCATCATCAGCGCCTGCATCAAGGCAATCGCCGATTCTTTCGGCATTCGCCTTGATAAGTCCCCTCAGCCATGCCATTGCAGGATCACGGTCAACGCGTTCGTGCCAAATGAGCCGCGCCCAGAAGGTCTCCCGTCCACGGCCAAGCTCCGTTTGCGGATGAAGCGGCATGACCGCAATCCGGCCTTCAGACTCGAAAAGCCGCGCAGTAAGGAGCGGCAGAACCGCTACACAGTCGGTTTCTTCCAAAATGCCGGGCACAACTAAAAAGAAAGGAACTGCAATCGCCCGGTCGAGAAGCTCCTCGCCCACGACCGTTTTTTCGTCCATCGAATAAATCTCATACTGGCTGCTGCCGCGATTGGATACCTGAATCTTGCGGCAGCGGTTCACATCCTTCCAAGGGATCCGACCGGTTTCGCGCCATTTCAGCGCAATCGGATGGTTCGGCCGCGTACAAAGCGCATAGCCCATCCGAATGAGTTTGAGCTCATGCATCCCTGCGGGAAGCTTGCGGCTCGAAGGATAGATGGCAGCGTCAATTTCCCCTGTTTCTAATTTTTCAAAGAGGTGATCATCGATTTGGACGAATTCCAAGCCTGCACGCGGCGCAGCTTCCAAAAAACGCTTCACGAATCCCCGCATCACGGCATAAACCGCATTGTCGACGACTCCAATTCGAAATGAACGCTCGAGATCTGCAGGACGAAAGACCTCGGGCTTCACAAGCGCTCCCGCAGCGCCAAGCAGTGCACGCACTTCGGGTTCGAGTTCAAAAGCTCGCTGCGTCGGGATCAGCTGCGGAGATGACCGCAGAAAGAGCGGATCATCAAACACATCGCGGAGCATCTTCAGCACACGAGATGCCGTCGAAAGACTGATGCCTTGAGCCTTCGCCGCCTCCGTGAGGCTCTTTTCCTCCACTAGCCGCAGGAAAAACATCAAGTCGCCCAAGGAAAGCTCAGTCCATTTGGGATTGGCGAAAGAACCATTGCTCAGCATCTGCAAATTGATCTCGGAAAATCGGCATTTCGTCGAAATGAGCAGTTTCGTAAACTGCTCTTCGTCTTATGGGGAAATAAGCGGCGCGCAAGGATTTCGACCAATCCGCCGCCGGCCTTTCCCCCAAGCCACACAAAAAGGAAACAGTAATGAAGTTCAAGTCTACCGTCATTGCGGCCAGCGTTCTCGCGGGCATCATGAGTCTCTCGGCCGGTGCTTATGCCATGGGCGGCGCTTCCGGCGCACATGTCAACTATCCGACGACCGGCAAGATTGGTGCCGTCATGATGAATCCGTACGGCATTGCACCGCTTACGGCCGTGATTCGCAACGGCGGCTACTCCCTCTCCGACATCTCGGTGCGCATCGTCCCGAAGGACGGCGGTCAGGAAATCACCTATACGGTGAGCGACGCCAAGGCCCGCACGCATGGCGGCATTCCGATCTTCGGTCTCTATGCCGGCTACCGCAATACGGTTGAGGTTTCCTACACCAAGACCACCGAAGGCAAGAGCGAACGGGTTGAAAAAGAGGTTTACCGCATTTATGCCGGCCCTGCCAATATTGCTACTGCAGGCTACGCCGGCGTGACTTCAGTCTTCCCGGTTGCTGAAGTCAAAAAGGTTGATCCCGCATTCAGCGACCGCCTCTACCTCATCAACAACATGATCGCGGCAACGCCGAACACGACCCGCGCGGTCTGGAACAACCCGATGGGCGGCGCACTCGAATGGAACCGTTATCCGCAGAACGCCATCTACGACACGAAGGGTGAGATCCGCTGGTACATGGAGCCCTCGAAGATCTACGATCCGAACAATATCTATATGGCCGGCATCATGATGGGCTTCCGTCAGAACAATGACGGCGCGTTCACCTGGGGCTACGGCCAGCGCTACGTCAAGTACGATCTGATGGGACGTGAAATCTTCAACCGTCAGCTGCCCGACGGCTATGCCGACTTCTCGCACGCCATGGATCCGATGCAGAACGGCAATTACCTCGTGCGCGTTGCCTCTGCCGACCATGCTCGTCCCGACGGCAAGCATGTCCGCACGGTTCGCGACGTGATCATCGAAGTGGATCAGAACGGCACGGTGGTTGATGAATGGGCGCTCTGGGACATCCTTGATCCGTACCGCAACAATGTACTGAAAGCGCTCGACCAAGGCGCAGTATGCCTCAACATTGATGCGACGAAGGCCGGTCAGACGATTACTGCCGAACAGCTCGCCGAACTCGATAAGACCGACAACTTCGGCGACATCGTCGGCGCAGGCGCCGGCCGCAACTGGGCGCACATTAACTCCGTCGACTACGACCCGACCGACGACTCCATCATCATCAGCTCCCGTCATCAGTCCGCGCTCATTAAGATCGGCCGCGACAAGCAGGTGAAGTGGATCATGGGTTCGCCCGAAGGCTGGGGTCCGAAGTTCGCTGACAAGGTGCTTAAGCCCGTTGACAAGGACGGCAAGCCCATTAAGTGCGAAGGTTCTAAGTGCGAAGGCGACTTTGACTGGACCTGGACGCAGCACACCGGCTGGCGCGTCGACTCTAAGTCTGATAAGGATGTCTTCTACCTCTCCGTTTTCGACAACGGCGATGCCCGCGGCATGGAACAGCCCGCTCTTCCTGAAATGAAGTATTCGCGTGCGGTCGTCTACAAGATCGATCAGAAGAAGATGACGGTCGAACAGATCTGGGAATACGGCAAGGAACGCGGCCACGCTTGGTACAGCCCGGTGACGTCGCTTACTGAGTACTATCAGGATAAGAATTCTGTCTTCGTCTACTCCGCCACGGCCGGCGCTCAGTTCAACTTCAAGACCGGCGCATTTGAATCCGCTCCGAACCCCTACATTGATGAATTCAAGTGGGGTGAAAAAGAACCGGCCGTTGAAATTCAGTTTAAGAATACTTCGGGCTATCAGGCCATGCCTGTTGACCTGAAGAAGGCATTCAACTAATTCCTCTTCCTTCTTTATTTGCCGGACGGATGAAGCGTCCGTCCGGCTCTTCAAACAACTCCTTAACCGTCCGTATCAGCAGTCTGTACGGACGGATTTTTTTAGAACTTCCAACTCGCGTGGGCTTGTGTGTTATAGCCTTTGCGGACCCCAGTGTAGGCATTGAGACCAATGGAGAGGTCAAAGGTATTGGCGTAGTTCTGATACGTCCATCCAAGAGACGCAATACCCGTACTGCCTTCCAAATCAGCTTCATTCAAGACCAATGTCCCGTAACGATCCTGAGCATGTCCTTTGGCATCGGCCTTGAAGGCGTACTCATAGGTGAGCGCCGCATACGGATGCATCCTTCGGTCATACTGATACTCCATCAGAGTGCCTAACTGTCCTCGATGAGCGTTAAGCGAATTAAAGTGGAAATTCGCGCCTGAAACCTCCGACGAGCCGGCAGCCTTGTATGACTCGCCTTCACGGCCATCATAGAAGTAATTCAGGAAGGTGCGGTTCTTGAGTTTTTTGGTCAGCTGAAATTCGCCGTAGGCGCCCGCATGAGCCCCCCAATAAGCACTGGTGCGGTCAAATTCAGCCTTCACTCCAGCAATTGGCACATCGAATTCGCTCCGAATCATCCCGCCCTTCACGTAACCCGTAAAGTGCAGCCAATCAACTGCCGCGGCACAGTTGCCGTAAATACCGACGCCGACATAGTTATTCTTGCCGTCTCCCTTGACATGTCCTATCGGTGAAGTCGTAGGAGAACGCGCATCATATGTGCCGCGCCCCATTTCCAAGAAGGCACCGACCTCTGACTGCTGCAGTTTGAAGGCGTATCCCAGCAATCCGGACACAATTGTCTCATCCAGATCGCCGCGAACATCCAACTCGTAGCCGCCTACCCGTGCCGCGGCGAAGGGACCAGGCTGCCGAGTTCCTTTCCGAGATTTGAGCGTTGAATCAATGAGAAGCTCATCCGCAGCAAAAAGCGCTGCTGCTGAGGAAAGACTCGACAGCATCAAAACATTGGTTTGGTCGTTCACCTTGTCTTTGCTCGGCCGCCGATTCTTGATCTTCGCAATAAGCATTTGCTCTGTTTTCATCGAAAGATCGTAATCGTCTTGGGTGAGTTCACTCTTTTCGACGCGCACTAAAGACTTAATGGATTCCACATTGAGATCCCGTTTGAGTTCACTGACGGAAGTCCCCGCTGCCAGACGATTAGTCAAATCATTTAAAGCAATGCCGTTGGAGCTATTGATCAACCGAATTTCATCGCCCGCCTTCAAATTCAATGCAGTCCCGGAAAGCGTGATGCAGCTGGACTTGCCGGCATCGGAATGCAGCAAAACAGGGGATGAACCCTTCACAGAAACAACCGCCTCGTCTGGACCGAGAGAAGACAAGAGCGCTGGGGTCAGCAGAAAGTTCAAACTTGCACCGGGTGCTGCAGAGAGTTCAGTGAGCTGAGACCGATCGGTAATATTCCAGTATGCGTTTTTATCCGCAGTACCAGAACCGACATGCATAGCAATCGTACCGTTGTCGCTTATGCGAGTATTCCCCGAAAACTGCACCAGTCCCTTTTTTGTACTGTTGATGTAAATGCGGGCATCGTTTTCTGCAGATATCTCAGACTGACTCAGCGTAACAAAATCTTTTTGAATATCCGCTACGGAATTGTCGATGCCTACCAAAGCTTGGGAGGCATTGGTTGTCAGTGAATCCGTCACCGTCACCTTAGCCGCATTCTTCAAATACACAGCTTGTGTAATGCCTCCGGACATTTGAATATTGGCCGCTTTCGCCGTGACATCTGCTTCGCTCGCAGCACGAATGCCGATCGCTTCAGTATTGTCACGAAAATCCATCGTCAGCTCATCCAAAACGTTAACCCTATGCAAGGCATACAGTCCATAAGCGGTCTTGGTTTTACTGACTGAAATGTCAGTTTTGCCTGCAATGGAATAGTCGCGATTCGAAAGGAGCGCTAGAGCGCAGCCTCTTGCATTAGGAGCATCCTGAATAGAAATGCGTATTGGACCAGAAACCGAAATTTGCTCGGCAGGATTTTTATACTTGGATTCATCACCCTGTCCCACGTACAAAGCATCAATAAATTCCAGATTTTTCGAACCGCTGCCATTTAACTGCAGACTGAGCGATTCGGCAGAGAACCTGCCGCCGTGCCAGACCCTGATGCCATTCATTTTTGGATCTTGGACTCCCGCAGTCATCGTTATGTCGGCGAATTTCGTATTCAGGGATCCGTAAGGCCGAACGTCCGCTCCAAAAGTTCGCTGCGGGCTCACAGCGATTGTGGATCGATCAACGTTCATCGTAAAACCCCTAGTGAAAAGTCCCGTTCCGGACAGCACAACTCCGCGAGCTACAGACCCTTCCATCAAAGTCCTCTTTGTATCGACGCTAAGCAAAGCGCCCTCAGAAACACGTATGAAGTGTCTGTTATAGAAGTCGCTGTTGCCGTAATCTGTTGAATCATCAGATTTTTGCAGAATCAAATTGCCACCGGAAAATGCAATACCGGCCTCCGTTTCGGATTTAACAACACTTGATTTACTGCGATTATTCGTATTATGTAAAGTCAGCGTTTCCTCGGGATCTATTTTTATCCGCACCAATTGATCTGCTCGTTTCGAACGAACCGTATTGGCATAGTCAACAGAATAATTTTTGCTTTCCTTAAATTCCGTACTTTTCTCAATGCACGGGTTTGCCGCAATAGTATTACTACCGAACACTAGGCTGACCGCCAGTGTTACAGATGAAAGATTTCCCTTTTTCATAAATCATCCTCAGGTTGAAAATTCATCAGCTCTGCCAAAAAACCTTTGCTTCAAAGCACAGAGCCGTAGGCGCTTCAGGACAAAATGAAAACGACATTCATATTTACATTGAAGACGTCCATTTTCACCCTGCGCATTTTTCAATCTAACAGACAAAATCTTCCATTTTTTGATAAAAAATCAGCGTAAACCCTAAATTAAAATTTAATCACAAATTAGCAAAATAACAACAATGACAAAGAAATTTAACTGAAAAAACAAATTATTACGATAGATTAATATTTAGAAACTCGAATAATATCGTTAATTACGCTTTGAAGATATTAAAGATCCAGATTTATCATTCTCTGGATATTCTTCAAGCTCGAATATTTTCGATTGATGAGAGGAATTTTCTCGCGTTTAAAACCGGCATTCCTCATGGCTTGAAGAACTTCGAAAAGTGCGATGAAGCCCTTGACTGCGCCGTCATACAGATGCGCAAAGATAAAATCGTCTGAACGCTGGCCGCCAATCACCGTTTAAGAGCCTTTCCGCTCTGAAGGACGGAAATTCCCTCCGGAGCCCTTACGCGTTTTTTTGGTGCTTGGGGATCTCTTCGAATGGGTTCCTGCTGCTGACCTGCACATCTCTTGCAAGAAGGCCGGTTCGCTTGAGGAGCAGCAGACTGCAGCTCCCGAGAGGCTCTAATGCGCTGCCCGCGCCTATGTTGTTGACGGCCACAACGTTGTCGCCGCACGGAAAACCGCACCTCCGAGAGCAGAACCCTGCCCGCGTCAGGCCGACATCCAAGATCGCTTGATGCTGGCAGGCCCCCTCATCCTTGAGGGGCGACCCGAAGGTGTCAGGGAAATCCGGATATATTTTTAAATTTCATGGGATGAATAAAAATATCGGCGGACTTCCCCTTTTTAGTGAGCAAGCCTCCCGTCATTCACGGCAGAAACAAAACCTCATGTTTCCTCGCTCCTCCCGCTGGGACTGTACCAGCGGGATGATTTCGCTTTCGCCAGTGCAATCAGGAGGCAGCCAACCACACTAGGGCTTCCCGGCGATGATTCCCTCGATCTGCTCTTTAATGGCAGCAATGAGGGTGCTCACTTCCATGCCGCTGCGGGCACTGATGTCGGCAATCTTCACGTGAGGCAGCATGACGCGGGCGAGCGGCGTCTGCAGGAGCTTAAATTTGGGCGAAATGCGCGCCATGCGCTCCTTAAGCGGCGGGAAATCCTTGATGAGGTCCTTTAAATAAGTCTCGGCAGTGATTTCCGGAACGGTTTTCGCTCCCTCTGATGGGGCAGCAGCGGCGCTCTCCGCAGCCGGGGCTTCGGGCTCCTGGATCTGGTGGAGACGCTCGACGCTGTTTTCCCAATTTAAAAGCGTGCGGGAGCCCTGCATCTCGCGGATCTTGGTGCAGTCCTGCATCATTTCCAGCACGCCGCGGAATTTGCCCTCTGCATCGCGCACCGCAACATAGATGATGTAGATGAATTGACCGGGCTTATCGATCCAGAACTCTGCTTTGCTTTGTTCGCCGGAGCGGAACTTCTCGATGATCTCCATAACGACAAACACGCTCGTGCGCGGATGGCAGTTCTGCACCTGTCGCCCGATTACATTCTTGCTGCGCGGGAAGACGCGGTGTTTGGTGTCGCTGTAGAAACGGACGATCTCGTTTTCATCGACATAGGTGATGTCAACGGGCAAGTGCCGATAGATGAGATTGATCTGATCGAGCGTGAGGTTTCCGGTGCTGACATCAAACGTCTGCTGGGGCGAAGCTGTCTTGTGCCCGTATTTTGCAAGCAGGGCAGCCAAGTTGGCAGCCAAATCACCATCGGCTGCCTTCGATTTCGGCGCTGCCTTGACGGGCTCGGCTTGCTGCGCGGTCTGTCCCCAGGCATAGCCGATTTCCCGATCGCCCGCCTTCATCTGCTCGAATTCCGCGGCCGGAATGAGCGCTAAGGAAGTGGGATAGAGAATCGTTTCTTCCTTGGCCATCAAGTCTCGCAGATCATCGACAATGGTCTGCTGCATGGCGATGAATTCATCGTCCTTGTCAGCATCGAGGAGCGAACGGGCCTTATTGATTTCATCGCGGATGAAGTCATCCAAGAGCCACATGGTGTCGGTCGGGCGATCAAAGCCGTGACGCTCCAAGGCCGAATAGAGCTGATTCTGCTTGCGGCTGAAGTGGATCTTGTACTTTTCCAAGCGGTCGTAGAGCTCAAGCCACTGGTTCTTGATCAGCGGGTACTGCACCAGATCCTCGATCTCCTTCAGGATCCCCCGCAGCGTATCGTTTTCTTGGTAATAGTGCGAGAGCGGATGATCGGCCGGCAGCTCTGGGCGTTTCGTGGAGAGCACGTCGCTGAAGAGATCAATCATCGCCTGAATGTCTTCCTTGCGGCATTCATCGGGATCGAGCGATTGCTGACCTTGTTCGGCCACGGCAAACTCATAGGGCTCCAAGGTACCCAACTCTGCCTTGGCTCTCTTGCGGCCTTCTTCGAGAGTGATTTCGCCTGCGTTGTACGCGCGCTTCAATTCCATCATCGCCTGGAGCTTCTTCTCGTCAATGGATTTGCCGAGGTTCTCCCGCATTTTTTCGTTGCTGTAGGTAGTCATTTTGTCCTCATCGGCCCGCCTGCCTGCAAGTCCATTGGCAGGCAGGGCGGAATTGAGTCTCAATTCTATTGACGGATGAATTATTGTTCCATGAATACATTTGTGTCTGAATTGGACTGGGTTTCAGGCAACACAAAATGAGCGGACGCGGATCGTCTGCCCTGCACAAAGCAGTGTCGTCTTTGCCTCCACGACGGCAGCCTCAGTAAGGCTCATGATGATGAATCGTGCCAAGACTCAAAAGACTGCGGGTTTGAAATTCCATGGATGGGCGGTGCGTCAGTGAAAAAGCAGCGCGATAGACTCGCGCTGCTTGGACTGAAACGGGCTCCTAAAAACACACCGCTCACAGACGGATCCGTTAACCGGGCGTTCAGGACGCCAAACGCGGTTATTTCAGCAGCCCGCAGCCGCCCTGCCGAGGGTCAGAATTTCCAAGCTGCCTGCAGCTGCGCACTGATGCCGCGGCGCTTGCCGGCGTATCCGTTCATGCCGGCATCAAACTCAAAGTCTCTCGCTTCGTTCTGATACGTCCAGCCCAGGGAGACAATACCGGTGCTGCCTTCGAGATCGGTACCATCTAAAGCCAAATCACCGTACTGATCGGCGGCGCGCCCTTTTGCATCGGCCTTGAATGTGTATTCATAAGTTAACGCAATATAGGGCCGCAAGTCAGCCGTATAAGCATACTCAAACACCGACCCCAACTGTGCCCGATGCGAATTGAACGACGCAAAATGGAACTTGGCTCCAGCCACCTCAGAAGAACCAGAAGCTGTATGCACTTCACTTTCTCGGCCATCGTAGAAGTAATTCAGGAACGTACGGCTCTTAAACTTTTCCGAAGCCTGAAATTCACCATATGCACCAAGGTGAGCTCCCCAATAATTGCTGGTACGGTCAAAGTCAACTTTTACCCCTGCTAAAGGCACAGAGAATTCGTTGCGCAGCCAACCGCCCTTGACATACCCCGTGACATGCAGCCAATCCATTGGTGTTGTGTAATTGCCATAGACGCCGAAGCCCACATAGTTGTGTTTGCCGTCGCCCTTCGTTTCTCCAACGAGAGTCGTTGCGGCTGTGCGGGTATCGTATGTTCCATGTCCCATTTCCAAGAAGGCCCCGACTTCAGAATCCCGTAGGTTGAAAGCGTAGCCGAGAAGACCTGAAGTCACTGTGGTGTCTAAAGCTCCAGCAACATCCAAATCGTATTTCCCAGCTCGTGCCGCCGCAAAGGGGCCGGTCTGACGCACACCCTGCCGAGACTTCATTGTGGAATCGATCAAAAGTTCGTCGGCAGCGTACATTGCTGCTGCTGACGCGATGCTCGACTGCATCAGCGCATTGGTCTGATCGTTAACTTTGTCAATATTCGGACGCTTGTTCTTGATAGTTGCCGTCAATAAGTAACTGCTCTTCATCGTGAGATCGTAGTCATCCTTGGTGAGGTCACTTTCTTGCACGCGAGAGAGGGATGCCATGTGCTTTACATTGAGATTGCCTTTAAGTTCATTCAAAGAAGTGCCGGCAGTCAAAAGATTATGTTCGTCATCCAAAGCCACACCAGCATAACTTTCAATAAGACGAATTTCATCACCAGCCTGCAAATTAAGACCAGCTCCTGACAACGTGATAGTGCTTGCTCCGGCAGCTGAAGCAGACGAATGCAGTATTACCGGAACCGTTCCGTAAGCCGTTATCAAAGCCTTGTTGGCCGTTAACTCAGAAAGTGCTTCGGCAGTCAAGAGGAAGTTTAAAGAAGCATTGGGAGCAATCGTGAGGGTTGAAAGCTGAGAAAGCCCAGTCACATTCCAGTAAGAATTCTCATCAGCATTTCCCGAACCAACGGTAAGGTAAAGCCCTCCAAACGTCCTGCCGACGTATTGAAATCTCGTAACACCAGTGAATTGGACTTTTCCTTTTCCCAAACTATTTATAATGACAGTTCCGTTATTCCATGCAGAAATCATCGATTCTGCTGTCGTGACGAAGTCTCTTTGTACCTCAATAATACCTTGGTCTCTTGCGTACAAGGCTTCTTGAGCATTGGTTGTAAGCGATTCTGAGATAATTGTAACTGAATCATCTCTCGTCCAAACAGCAGTGGACTTTCCTCCTTCATTATAAATAGCAGCAGTTTTAATTTTTAATATATTCTGATTTTCTTCATCATCAGGAGAAATACCATAATAATAATTATAATTAGAATTAAAAATACCATATGATTCAGTATTCCCGCTGAAATTTATGGTCAGATCATCGTTCAAATTCACTGCGTCAGCGTAGGCGACATACAATCCATAAGCATGATGAGTATTCTTCACAGCAAGTTGAAGTGAATCGGCAAAATGATAATCGTACCAACCTACCAGTCTGAGTGCTATCGCATCTGTATTGAGAGCATCTTGAAGCGAAATCTTTATTGGAGCTGAAAAGTTCAAATCCTCTTTATGGGATCTATCGTTATTGATATTAAAACCATAAAAATTTTTTAGAGATTTTGAATTACGGCCATTAATGTCTATATTGAGCTTATTCGCACTCAAAGCACCATCATCCAAAATGATGCCAGTCAAACTAGAATCACTGTCTCCAGCAGTTAATTTTACGTCAGCAAATGTCGTGTTCAAATGAGCTCGCTGCGCTAATCTCAATCCCACCACATCTCGCCCCGTAGTGCTTCCTGAACGATCAAGATTGAGCGTAAAACCATCAGCAAAGGCGACAGGGCTTGACTTGTCTGCATCGATGCCTCTGGATGCGGTACCGTTTAAAAGAGTACTTTCAGTATTAAACGTCAAAGCCGAAGTCGTCCCGCCATTCGCTCGAATGATCACGCCATCCCCTTCACGGCGGAGTATTAGCTTTCCGCCGTTGAACGCTATGTCAGAAGCGCCTGTCAAACCTGTCTCAACCACCGAGGCTTGGTCATTCGTTGTATTGTTGTTGATTAAGCGAAGTTCAGCATCTGGAGCAATTGTTATCGTTACTCCTGATCCAATAATAGTTCTCTTATCTGAAGTGATCGTTTCAGTGTTGGCAAAGTTTCGGTCAGAGTTTATTTCGATGTCATTATTATGACCCGCAAATGCAACACCATCGAAAACCAAATTAAGAGCCAATACTAAGGCAGTAAACCTTCCGTACTTCATCTACTCTCCCCTTATAAAATATTTAAATAAAAGTCTTTGAATCTGGAGAGAAATAATCAACTTCGTATCCAAGTTCAAAAATTTGAACTACGAAAGAAAGGCATCAGCAGCCGCACAGGCACAGCCATCCGCGCAATTTTTCTTAGGTTTTCTAAAGACGAAAATTCATTTTCGCGCTAGCTGACTTTATAGATATGAAATTTCTTTGTCAAGGAAAATAAATACAAGCAGAGATACGAAAAGAAAACACCATAGATTACTTGTCAACACTTCTAAATCGACGCCCCGATCCACATCTCCTCTGACCATTAGAAGAATATTTTGCCATCAACGGTATCGTATTCATCAAAGAAATGAATACACAAGAATATCCCACCTTGGAATACTTCTTTGATTTGATAAACAGGTGCCAAAAAATTTAACGAACCAGTGCACCATCAACAAATATTCTGTTCCTAAATATTTTCTGTGGAAAAGAGCTTAATGATTCCCATTTAAGGAAATGGTCTCGGTTATTCTTATAAAACAGAAATAACCCTCTGCGATCACAGAATAAATTAAAGCCAAAAGAAGGATAGTTTTAGTTATAGACCTTCCAGGCATCAAGACAAAAAATATCGCAGCTTAAAAAAGCGATTATCGCGTTCAAAGCTTTGCACTTCCGTACATCATTGATGTTTTCCTGCCATTGACCCGGCTCTAATGCCGGCACACTGAAGGAAACTCACCTAAAACGGAATACTGAAGATGTAAGAGCGTTCTTCTATACGAAGAACCGAGGCCACCTCGGCGTCTTCCCACCCATGCCCCATGCCAAAGTCTCCAATGCCGCAGCGCATGGAGGAATAAATGGGAAGACTTTATTGTTTGTTATTTATTGATTTTCCAGTGCCTTATTTTTATTGTTGAGAATATCAATCTCCAGACGGTTGTATGGAATTTCGATGCCGGCTTCAGCAAATCGGCGAAGCAGATTCATCATGATGTCGGTCTTAATGCCTGCCGTACCGTTCACTGGATCTTCAACCCAGAAATTGACATTGAGATCAATCCCAGAACTTGCAAATCGCGAAACGGAAGCCCAGGGTTTGCGGTCCTTCGGAATACGAGGGCGATCTCTGCCGACTTCATCGAGCATCAGTTCAAGCGCTTTTTTCACATCGGCGTTGTAAGCCACGGAGATCTCAACCGTCTGAAGCGTCGGTGAATCCGAATAGGAAAGGTTCTGTACCTGCGAGGTAACGAACGACTCATTCGGAACGATGCTTTCAACGCCGCCCGCACTCCTCACGACCGTAAAGCGCGTATTGATTTCCGTCACCTTGCCGGTGAAGCCGCCGACCGTTACGAGGTCGCCGATCTTCACAGACTTGTCGAGCAGGATGATGAAGCCCGACACGTAATTCGAAGCAATCTTCTGGAGTCCGAAGCCTAAGCCGACGCCAAGCGCACCGCCGAAGACCGAGAGAATGGTGAGATCAATGCCGACCGTACCCAAGCCGATGATGACCGCGATCACCATCAGGAAAATTCGAACAACACGGCCGAGCACAACCTTGATGTTGCCCGTCAGACTCTTCGCATCGGTGATCGTCTGTTCGATCATCTCGCTGATCCAATTAGCAGCAGCAACGGTGAGCAGGACCGAGCAGACTGCCATAAAGAACTTCCATACGGTCATGTTGCCCGAGCCGATTGGAATGGCTGTCGCGTCAAGCACATCAACGAGATGCGTGAGGACCCCGAAGAACTGCAGGATCGCCAAAATCCAGAAAGTGACGACGATCGACTTCGTAATGCGGGGTGAAATGATGCTCGAACCCACCATTGCCTGCAGAAGTCCCAAAACGATTGCAAGCAGTGAGTAGGCATAAAAGAAGCTGTAGGCGATCTTTAAGAGCACCAGACTAGATGCCTGATACCCCATCATCACTGCGCCGTAAGCGCAGCACGCCGTTACGGAACCGGCCGCAAGTCCGAAAGCAATGGCATTGACAACGCTCAGCGCAAGACGTTTCATGCGTTGCGTAAACCGCTCTTTAAGCTCATGCGGCGGCATATGCCGGGCAACGACGCTGCGCACAAGCTTTGAACACATCAGGCCGGCCAATACGGCAACGACGATAACGCAGAGCTGGAAAAGGACATTGCCCCAAGTGAGGCCTTCCAAAAGCTTTTCAAAGAAAACGACAAAGTAATTGGTCGTATCGGCAATGGCGTCAGTGAGGTGTTCCGTACCCATCGACAAATCAGGCCCATGCACAGCAGCATCGGCCGCTTCTGCTGCTGCGGATGAGGCTGCAGCGGTTTCAGTAATTGCCATATATTCAACTCCAATCGGTGTCTAAGCTGATGAATTGCAAAAAATAAATGGCAGCCGCATCTCTGCAGGCAAAGCGGGCTGTCCAAAAGCTGCACGGATCATAACGGCACAATGCGATTTTTGGCGGATACAAATGATTGGGGTTTAATTACACCCCTGTCTTCCTTTCTGCTCGCTTTCCCGAAGATGGTTTACAAATACAGGGGCATTGCAAGGGAAAAGCCATATTCACAGGAAACCCGCCGAACAGCAAAAGTTCAGGAACAAGACATTGTTAAGCACAAACTATCAGGAATCGTCTGTCATTTCTATCCTAACAACGCTGACGCCATCATTGAGCGTTCTGGCTCTATAGTGGACTCAGTTCCTCACTCTAATCGCACCGAGCCGCCGCATGCGACGCATTTTTGAGCAGCTTCCCTACTTTCTGCCGGCCGAACCCGCCCCTTTCGCACGGCTTTTCCTCACCGAAGGCATTCGCCGCGAGGTTGCTAAAGGCGAACTCCTCAAACGCGGCGGAGAATCCCAGCGTCTTTTCTTTTTGGAGTCGGGGCTTTGCGCTTATTACGCTGCGGAAGCGGAAAATCACCGTCCGACGATCCTCTCTGTTTTGCTCCCCGGCCGCGCGATGGGTGACCTTACAGCCAGCGTGGGCACACGCTGCAATGTATTTACACGGGCGCTTGAAAAAAGCGTCGTGCGCGTCGTGCCGCCCGCGGTGCTCACCGCCGCACTGATGAAGGATCCGGCGCTCGCTCAGCTTGAAATCCGCTCCGTCATTGCCAAAGAGGAATCCATTCTGGAAGGCATGACGGCGAACTTCATTCGTCCGCCCGCCGAACGGATTGTGATCTGTGCCAAAGCCCTCTGCCGAGCAGAAAATGTGTCGCCCAGCAGCGGCTGGCACAGACTGCCGCTCACGATTTCTGCCGAGCGCATCGGCGAGATTGTCAACCTCAACCGCGTGAGCGTTGCCCGACAGCTGTCCTCCTGGATGAAAGCAGATCTTATTCGCCGAGACGGGCGAAAACTGCTTTTTTCCGACCAGCTCTTTGCCGCCGTTGACGACTGGATTGAGAATCCCGTGCCGAAATGCCCGCTGCCGGCCTAAACGGCAAACGGCTCCGAGGTCATGAGACCAAGAAGCCGTTTGAGCTTAGCCGAATGAAGATCGAATGGCTTCGATCTGACTGGAATGACGTTACTTCAAAGTGCGGATGTACTCTGCCGCAGAATCCACAGAGATGCGCCCCGAATTAACGGCGAAGCCTACCGTCGAGCCCGCCATCAAAAGATCATACGAGTCGCCGTACATGCCGCCCACATCGTTTCCGGCCGCGTAAAGCCCCGGAATCGGGTCCTCTTCGGACGTAACGACTTCAAAGCGTTCATTGGCCTTAATGCCGCCCAAGGTCCCAAGAGAGCTCGCCACGGACTTGATTGCATAGAAAGGACCGGTTTTCACTTCGCGCAGATATTTCGGATCCTTGGCAAATTCCGCATCGTGACGAACGTCACAGTAGCCGTTGTATTCCGCCACTGTCTTCTTGAGCTTATCGGCATTCATGCCGGTCGCTTTCGCAAGACCGTCAAGCGTATCTGCCTTAAACGCCCAGCCAGCCTGCACCGCCCCGTCCCAATCCTTCTGGAAGTCGGAGAGCTTAGTGCCGACCGGCACCATTACGCCGACGCCGAGGTCAATGCCCTGGTCCTTCTCCATATGATCAAGCGTCTTCTGGTCATAGACCACGAACATCGTTCCGCCGATGCGTTCCAGGGCGTTGCCGGCAAACGGCCATTCGAGCATGATTTCTTCGTTGCAGAACCGCTCGCCCTTAGGCGACAGCCAGAGATGCGGCTGCTTGGCGGTAGCGCTGACCTGATTGGTCGTGGAAACGCCGCGGGGACCCGGACGATAAGAGGCCTGCACCTCCGTGCCTTCCTTCCCGCCGCCAACGGCCCAGGCCATCTGGATGCCGTCGCCGGTCTTGCCCGTCTGCGCGAGGCCGTCCGCATCGGCAAAGCGGAGATATTTCTCACGCATGGCTTTGTTGTCAAAGAAGCCGCCCGTCGCAATGATGGTCGCCTTGGAACGGATAGTGATCTTGTCGCCCGCTTTGTTCGTCGCTTCAACGCCGACCACGCGGCCGTTTTCGGTAATGAGCTTCTGTCCCCAAGTGTTCGTCAGAAGCGTCTGCCCGGCTTTCTTGTACTTGTCGATAAAGAGGTTGATCCAGCCCGCACCGCGGCCCTCGTAAATGTGCCAGGTGTACAGACCGTTGGGATAGTTGGAAAAGAGCTTTTCGAACTTCACGCCGTTCTTGATCATCCAGTCAATCGTGTCGGCGGAGCGGTCAACGAAGGCCCGGACCATGCGCGCATTGCCGCGCCAATGACCGTAATTCATGATTTTCATGAATGCTTCGTCTTTGGTGAGACCGTAGTTCCAGTTGCGCTGCATAGCACTCTCAACGGCAAAGATGCCTTCGGAATATTTGCCGGTGCCGCCTGGAAGACCAGACTTTTCAAGCGTGATGACCTTCATGCCCTTTTCGGCGGCTGCCCAGGCAGCTGCGGTGCCGGACGCACCCGCGCCGATTACGCAGAGGTCGGCTTCATAAGCCGCATCTGCAGCAAATGCAGGATTCATCATCATGACTGCTGCCGCAGCAGCAGCCGTCATCGCGAATTGTTTCATTGTTGCTCTCCTTTGAATCAGCGGGCGTCCCTAGAGACGCGGGCTCTTTTTCAAAGGAAGAGTATTGATCAGCAAGACAAATTTCGTCTGTAGCACAAACTACAAAATGAGCTCAGGAAAAACGCGCAGACCGCAAACGGATAAACGCATCCTTCACCGTCTGCGCCGAAAATGAACATATGCAGGCTCCCGACTGCCTGCGGCCATTCAAAAGGAGAATGACATGTCCAACCTCTCTCGGCGCAAGTGGCTTAAAACCGCTGCGCTCACCACAACACTCTTTGCCGGCGCTTCATCCGCATCTGCCAAAGCATTTGATCCGATGCCCGAAAAGTGGGATGAAACGTTCGATGTTGTCGTCATCGGTTCCGGGTTTGCCGGTCTTGCCGCCGCTATTGAAGCTCGGCTGGCCGGCGCTTCGGTCTGCGTATTGGAGAAGATGCGCGTCATCGGGGGCAATTCCATCATCAACGGCGGCATCATGGGCGTTCCGGGAACGCCCATGCAGAAAAAAGAAGGCCTGGAAGACTCGCCAGAACTCATGGCCAAAGACATGATGACCGAAGGGGGCGGACTCAACCAGCCCGAAAAAGTGCGGCACCTCTGCGAAGAGGCGCTCCCGACCTGGGAGTGGACCATCCAAACGCTCGGCGTTGAATGGGTCGAGGAGCGCGTGGCGCAGGAAGGCGGTCATTCCGTGCCGCGCTGCGCCATTGTTAAAAACGGCTCCGGTTCCGGCATTGTCCTCAAAGAAGCTGCCAAGCTTGAAGCGCTTGGCGTCAAACCGCGCACCCGCACTTATTTGGAGCGCATCATTCGGGATGCCGACGGCAGAGTGAAAGGCGTTCAAGTTCGTGAGGGCTACAGATTCCCGAAGGCCGATTCGGGGAAGGTGAAGTTCATCGCCGCCCGCAGAGCCGTTGTACTCTGCCACGGCGGCTTCGGAGCTGATATCAAATACCGCTCCATTCAGGATCCGAAGCTCACGGAGAAACTCGGCACCACTTGCCAGCCGGGCGCTACCTCTGAAGCCTGGCGCGAGGCTGCCCGCATCGGCTGCCAATTGATTCAAACGGACTGGATCCAGTGTGCGCCTTGGACCTCGCCCGTCGAAAAAGGGATGGGCATTGCGCTTTTCTTTGCGCAGGGCGCTGCGGCCATGTTCGGCGTGTGGGTGCAGGATAAGACCGGAGAACGTTTCGTGGATGAACTTGCCAACCGGAAAGTTCGAGCCGACGCCATCATGACGCTCCTCAATGAAGGTATTCACTGCTACGCGATAGCGGATGCCAAAGGCGTCGAACCGATGGGCATTTCTCGCCCCGGCCTGCTGCAGAAAATGCTCGAACGAGGCTGCGTGAAGCAGTATGAAACACTCGAAGCGCTCGCCGCCGGTGAAAAAATCAATATTGAGGGTCTTCGAAAGAGTGTTGAGGAATGGAACAGCGCCGTTAAGAGCGGCACAGATGCGCATTTCAAACGCTATGTCAATAAAAAGGCCCAGCCAATGGGAACCGGACCTTGGTACGTTTCCACAATGGTGCCTAAAGTTCATCACTGCATGGGCGGGATCTATACGGATATGCAGGCGCGGGCGCTCGATATCTCGACCGATGAACCGATCCCTGGTCTTTTTGCCGCCGGTGAAGCGACGGGCGGCGTGCACGGTGCTGTTCGCCTCGGCTCCTGCGCCGTCACAGACTGCTTGGTCTACGGCCGCATTGCGGGCTGCACAGCGGCTCAAAATGAAAGCTGGATGTGAATAAACAGGGTTCTGCCAACGGCTGAATCGAGTTTGGCCTAAGGGCTTTGAAGGCGGTTCGCGCACGGCACGCCGCCTTTGCCGTCAGCGTTCGTCGATCTTGGCAAGCTCCGCTGCAGCGCCCATCTCCATGGAAAGGAAAGCATGCCCGGATTCGTGGAGAAGCGTCGAGCGATCGGCGTTCTTCCAGCGCGCGATCAGCCGTTGTTCGGGGAAGAAGTCGCCCTTGGAGCCTTGAGAAAGCTTCCCTTTGAGCTTGCTCAAGTCTTTTTTCCAATCGGGCGTGCTATCTTGCGCCGAGGTAGGTTGAGGCATCCATGGTCTGCGGCCTCTGGAAACAGCAGAAGTGGTGTTTTGGTTCTGCGACCTGCCTTGCTCATATGCGGTGACCACCCAGTTTCCTTTTTGATCCTTGTGGCCTTTCCTTACCCACAAGTGCGTCATCGCCAAAAAGTAAACGCCATCCGTTAGGACGACTCGGTCTTGATCTTTCCTTCTGCCCTTTCTGACCGTCGGCGAAATCACTTTCACCCCGGCAACGTCAAGAAACCGTTGGATCTGATCAGCCGCCCCCGGGTGCTTGGCATCGATGTGTGACAAACCGTAGCCACCTGCGTCCTCTCTGTTGGGGTTCCCGGGCTTGCCGTACATGATCCCGATATCCCCATACTTTTTGTGGTGGAACAGCGCAGGAACTGCACCTGTTTTCGCTTGCCTCAGACGGGCCCAACCTTCACTTGGATACCCGTTGTATTCCGGCATCATGGGACCCAAACCGTCCGGCGACTCCACTGCTGGTTTGGCTTGTTGAAAACTACCGGCAAAGGCCTCGAAGGATAATCCGCGGATCTGGATCTCTCTGGCCCTGCTGCGTGTGATGTCAGGTTCCCAAGGATGCGCGGCCCGAACTGCGTCCATATCTGCTTCGGGCTCCTGCCGGTCCGTCAAGCCAAGGCTGCCGCTGCGGCTTGATAGATCGCCTGAAGTCCAGACGCTTCTTCCTTCGAGATGCCGGAATCTCGCTGCTCCTTGCCGACGATTCGGCCAACCTCCGCCAACTCGGGGCGGAACATCGAATGAGCCGCTTGCTTGACTGAAAAAAGCTGAATCGAGTTCGCTCTAAGGGCTTCGAAGGCGGCCCGCGCACTGAGCGCTGCCGCCTTTGTGGTCATAGTTCGCCGAGGCGCTTGCAGTCGGCGACGGGTCAGCCGCAGGCGGGGCACGCTTCAATCGGTCAGGGAGCGACGCATCCCTGCGTAGGCTTAGAGCAATGAATAAGCGCGCAACTCAGGTTTCGAGCGTTGCCCCGCACTCTAAGTCCAAATACTGCAGACACCGTCTGCCGCTTCAAATTCCGCTCCCGAGGAATCCCTTATGCAGCTCACAATCCCTCATACCATTGTCCTCATCTCCCGCCCCGTCCCGCAGGCCGCACCGGCCAATGAAATAAACGCACAGACGCTTGCGGCTCATTTCTTTGGCGATATCCAAAGGAAAATCGTGAGGCTTGAGGGCGACCTCGGTCTTCGCCTTTTGAAAATCCTCGACTTTAAAGGCGAGGATGCCATTCACAAACGCTTTCGCTTTGCCGCTGCTTCAAGCGAAAACCCCGGTCTGCGTCGTCGGGCGGCCTTTGCCGGCTCCCTTACGCCCGCGATTTGGGCGAGTCTTGCTCAAGATATTGACTACCGCACTCGTTTTGCTGTTCTTCACGATCCCCGTGCCGTGAAAGTCCTTTCCAACTGGTCGCTCGCCGCAGCTGTCAAAGGCGATATCACTGCTGCGCAGATGCTGCTGAAAAGTCTTGCGGCGAACGGCTGCGAGCCTCGGCATATGGAAAAGCTCATGACTGAAGTGGATCTCTCGGGCAACAAGACCTTTCGTCTCCAGCTCAAACGCCTGCTCTCTAAAGATCTCTGGAACGGCAGCTCCTTTACGCTCGACGATGACGTTGAGCGTGATCTTGCGCTCGAAGCGGCTTTTGCTCAAGCATCCAACGACTTGACAGCAGGCAAAGACCCCCATCCAATCAAAACCAAGGGCGAGGCGGCAAACCAGAAAAACGAGACAAATGAAACAAACGAGACAAAGGAAAGGCTGCTCTCGCCGATTGCTTTCGGTCTCATTGACCGCATGGCATTTCTGACGAGCTTCTTCCAATACGGAGAGCTGACGGAGACTCTTCAGAAAATGCTCCTCGACGCAGCCGTACTGCCCCTCACCTGCTCCGAAATCGCCGCACTGATACGAGTACTGCCTAAAGACACTCATTTTGATCCGATACTCAACAGCGCTGCCGAGCTTCAGGATCCGGAAATCAACATTGCGCTCTCTGAGCGTCCCCGCCTGCCCAGACTTGCGCTGAAGTATCTGCGCGACGACTGGAGCTATGCCGTGCGGCGCAACCGGCTGGCCAATCCGCAAATGCTTAGAAACGTGGAGCCCATCGATATTAAAAGACAGCTCGATCAAGACCCCACGCTCATCGATGATGCGGCCGAATTCGAGATTGAAGCCGTCGTGTCTGCCGCTCCTCACCTAGTCTCCAGATCCTTTTTCTAGCGGGATACGGGAAAAAATCCAAGCCAATTCCGAATGCATGCTGTGCGCCTGCCCATCCTGAGAAACTGCAGGATTTCAAGGCTTCACGGCACCCAGCAATATGGAATAACCGTTTGCTCACATTTGCGCCTCAGCGCATCGGCTATACTTGCCCGCTATTGCAAAATCGGGTGCGGCCGGCATGCCGCCGCGCCTGGCACCTGCTCCCCGCCTTCGCCGATGTCCGCTGCTCGAAAGTGCGCAGACCCTTCACGACCCAAACGGCCGTGAAATCCTGATAGCCGTGAAGTCCGGGAGCATGAACCCAACTACATCCGGGAGCTGCACCTTCAGGAGCAATGCGGTGCGCCTCCCTTCAAGGAAAGAACGGACGATGGCCCAATTCAACACGGTGCAGGAAGCTCTTGAAGATCTCAAGAACGGCAAGATCATTCTCGTCACCGACGACCCGGATCGCGAGAACGAAGGTGACTTCATCTGCGCGGCGGAATTCGCCACCCCTGAAAATGTCAACTTCATGGCAACGCACGGCAAAGGGCTCATCTGCATGCCCATGTCGGCTGAATATGCCAAGAAACTCGACCTGCACCAGATGGTCGAGAACAATACAGACAATCATTCGACTGCGTTCACGGTCTCCATTGACCATATCGACACGACGACTGGGATTTCTGCCTACGAGCGCTCTGTGACTGCGATGAAGTGCGCGGCTGACGACGCTCGTCCTGAAGACTTCCGTCGTCCTGGTCATATGTTCCCGCTGCTCGCGAAGAAAAACGGCGTGCTTGAGCGCAACGGCCACACCGAAGCAACGGTGGATCTCTGCCGCCTTGCCGGCCTCAAGGAAGTGGGGCTGTGCTGCGAAATCATGCGAGACGACGGCACGATGATGCGCACGCCCGAATTGATTGAGCTTGCCAAGCAGTACAACCTGAAGTTCATTACCATCAAGGATCTTCAGGCCTACCGCAAAATTTACGAGAAGCTCGTCGACCGCGTGGCCGTCGTGAAGATGCCGACGAAGTACGGTGAATTCCGCGCCTACGGCTACGTGAACCGCTTGAACGGCGAGCACCACGTTGCGCTCGTCAAGGGCGAGATCGGCGACGGCAAGGATCTTCTCGTCCGCGTGCATTCCGAATGCTTAACGGGCGACTGCTTTGGGTCGCTGCGCTGCGACTGCGGTCAGCAGTTCGCCGCCGCAATGACTCAGATTGAGAAGGAAGGCCGGGGCATCCTGCTCTATATGCGTCAGGAAGGCCGCGGCATCGGTCTCATCAATAAGCTGCGTGCCTACGAGCTGCAGGAAAAGGGGCTCGATACGCTCGAAGCGAACCTTGCGCTCGGCTTTAAGGGTGACGAACGAGAGTACTTTACCGGCGCGCAGATTCTGCGTGACTTGGGCGTCAAGAGCATGCGTCTGCTCACGAACAATCCCGACAAGGTCTATCAGCTCGAAGAATTCGGCATCGTTATTACCGAGCGTGTGCCCATCCAGATGGACGCCACTGCCTACGACCTCTTCTATCTGAAGACCAAAGCCGACCGCATGGGTCACCTTTTCAAGTATTGATCCCAAACTGCCTCTAGGGTCCCCCTTCCCGGAAAATCGCGAGGACAGGGGCAAACCCAACAGGTTAAAGAGATCTCGGATTTTCTTCGGGATCTCTTTTGTTTTACGAGCGTTGCAGTCTGTCAGTTTATTAGCAGCTGCACGAAGGCCTTCGTCAAGGAATGGTTGGGCAAACGGTTCGCAGCCGTTTCGCTGCGCCGACATGCCATACGGGTCATCATGCACAGTGACTGGGCTAACAGCTTGTTTATAGAGCGGCACGCAACTGCCGCCGCAGCGGCATTGCGCATCTCGTGCTGCAGCTCCTTTTGATCTGGTTCCGATGCAGTTCTCTGAGCTGCTCCCGATCTACTTTTTTCCTTGGCTGAGACGGTCGATCATTCCATCGAGAGGCAATAGAAAGACTCGTTTCAGCTCAGCCCGCAGACAGACCTCCTGATCTTTGTTGTGGATGGGCTGCCCCCGCCTGCGCTGTCTTCCTGCCGCATATCAGTCCAGGTGCACGCTGCCGCTTCTAGACGGTCATTGGTAAAAGCAGGGCCGTCACGGGAGATGCGGTGTTGATCAAAGAGCCGCCGAATAGAGTCATCGGCTTGGGTTGCGCCTTGGACGAATTTTTAATCGATCCCGGCCGCAAAGGGCTGCAGCTGAGCTGTGCGCCCAAATACCTCTTTGCGCCTTGCAAGCTTTTCCTCCAGAAGCGCAGTTTGCCCAGCATCAGAATCGACGCAACTTCATCAACATACAGATTACACGGCAAAGACCACAAAAGAAGCGGCCAAATCAATCACCCAATTAGGAGCAGAAGCTTGCTCACGCTTAAAGGGCCGTTAGAAAACACTTTCTCGGAACTCGTCATCAAAGAACAAAATTGATCGGCACCGATACAGGCCGAATCTCTTTTCAAAGAATGGCAATGGTTGCCTGAGCCGCTGATGAAACCCAATTCAGGTCTGAAAAAAGACTGGCAGAGAAGGCAACGCTCGATAACTGAGCAAAAACAGATACACTGTTTTTAACTCGTGATACCGTTTCACACGAGAGCTTAAAAGCATCGGGTTCGTCTTTAGATAAAGATAATTGATGATGACGCGCGTAAACCTATTGCAGACATTTTGTTTAAATATAAACATATTTCGGCGGATCAGAATAGAGTTGATCACCGCTTTCGTTTCCGCCTTTTGTCAGTGGATATTTTTTATTATCCACGGTTGCTCTGCAAACAAAAAAAGAGCTACATAGTTTGATGGGTAGTTCCACCAAATATCTTCTGTTGACAATGCGAACGCTTAAATTACGACTTAGGATTGGAAATAATATCTTGTAATATATTCACATTATTTTTGAATATTTCTCAAGGAAAACAAAATGTTACTCCACAAATCCCACTTAAGTGATTGTTCCGTCGCACTTCCTTCTTTAGCAAAATTAACACTTTGCGCCGCCGCCATTCAAGCGGTCTGCTTTTCTTTTCCGACTTTAGCAGCCGACAATCCCGTCGTCGAGAAAACGACTTATTCCGACATCATTTCTCCAGATCCTTCCAATCCATCCAATTGGGTCGTTAACAGAGGAACCGATGATCCTGCGAAAGGTCCTGCTTCCATTTCTTGGCGTCATGGTGCCGCCACCTCAACTCTCACCATCGGTGCATCTTCCGGCCAAACGGTCAAAATTCTAGGCGGCGAACCATTAGCAGCAGTTCTCTATTACAGGGCAAAGGGTGCCAATTTCACCAATAAAAAAACGGGAGAATTATTCCAAGCCACAAAGCGCAATGGCTTCGGCTTTCTCGCCCGCGAGGGGAAAATGGGCAGCTTCATCAACAACGGCACGATTGAAGGCGGCTTCACAGGGGTGCGTTTCGATCAGACAGCGATAACCACAATTGTCAATAACGGCACGATCATAGGTTCCATCAAAGGCGGTAATGCAGATCGAACATGGCGCAGTGCCGGTATGGAGATCATGGCGCAAAACATCGGTTCTTTGGAAAACAGCGGTAGGATTCAAGGAAACACCGGCCTGTATTTGGAAGATGTTTGGATGAAAGAGATTGTGAATAAGAGCGGCGGCGTTATTGCCGGTACGGGAGCCCTTAGTTACGATAAAGTGTGGAATAACAAGCCGGGAGCCGCTAACGCCTCTCCCGGGTCCGGCATTTCATTCGGCTACAACAAGGTTGAGACCATCCGTTTGGAGTCCGGCAGTAAGACCACCAGCCAAAACGCGGCCGGTTTATTCGTGGGTACCCAAGGCAATTTGAGTACTTTGGAATTACAACAAGATGCTGAACTCTCCGGCAATTGGGGCGTGGAGGTCTATCAAGGCAAGATAACAACCGCCAAAATCGACGGTTTGTTAAAAAGCACGGGCGGCTCCGCGTTTTATAACCACGGCACCGTGCAGGATCTGAAAATTACCGATAACGCGACTATCGATAGCACGGTCGGCATCAACAACACGGGCAAATTCTCCACGATCGACATTGCCAACGCCGCCACGCTCAACGTTGATTCTGCGGTCGTCGCTAATTCCGGCGCCATCGGTACAGCAGACGACCAAGTGGCTCTGCATATCGGTGCGGACGCCACCCAAGCTAAGGAAGCGCTGAACAATACCGGCGTTATTACTGGCGCGGTCGCCGTTGAAAACGGCGGCACACTGACCAACACGGCCACCGGCATCATCAGCGGCACCATCATCGCCGGCAGCGGTGCGAATACGGGCGCTTCTAACCTATTGGCCGTCGACAACCGCGGCAAGGTCAACACGAGCGGACAAGCATCTGACATTCACATTGAAAACGGCGGACAGGTTAAGGTACTCAATTGGGACGTAGGCGTCACAGGCAACCGGGTGGGCGACGGACAAGGAATTAAAGTTTCCGGAGACAATCTGAACGCCCGGTCGATTAGCGTGGAAAAAGTTCAAATTTCTTCCATCACTGGTTACCAATCCGGAGACATCGACTTCAACAACGCAGTACAAAACGCTTCCGGCCAAGCCTTATCGGGTGTCACCGGAAAACCCACGCAAGACGTTGAGTTCGATGAAACACTCAAACAGCAATACGGCTTGGACGGTTATTACGACCAAGGCAGCGGCTACTTCAAACTGTGGGTGAACGCCGTCAAAGGTGTCGGTGCGCAGTTAGCCGAAACGCTGGCCAACCGCTTGAACCGCCGCGCCATGTTCGTAGAGGCGGCTACTGCCGACGTGTCCCAAACCGGCTATACGCACCGCATGCAGGACAATCAGGAATGGCTCACATTCGTCAAACCCTACACGTCCTACGACAAATTCGACCTCTCGGCTGGCGGCACAGTTAAAGGCCACACCACAGGCATCCTGCTCGGCATCAGCAACATGTACCGAAACGAGCACCTCTTCACCCTGTATCTTGGCTACGAAACCACGGACGACAGTGCGGACTCTCTCGACTTTGACATGAACACGGTCTACGGCGGCGCGAAGTTCGCCCGCGTCTTCTGCACGGCAGGGAACGCGGCGTACTACGGCAAAGCCGAGGCCATGTTGGCTCATACTTCTACAGACGTCACCCGCAGCATCGGCGGACAACAATTCACGGGATCTGCCGACACGCTTTCCTATGGCGGTGCCGTGCATATCGGCATGAACTACTCGTTGGGGAAAAGCAGTGTCTTCACTCCTGAAATCGGTGTTGGATATTCCGGTGGCCGCATGGGTGATTTCGACATCAACGGCAATATCGCCGCCGTGAGTTACGAACACTATGACTCCCACACCTCCAACATCGGTTACGGCGATCTGTCACTCAAATGGTTCCAAAAGTGGGGCACAAACGTAAACACCCTATTGGGCGGCGGAACGCGCGTGAATTTCAACCGTGATATGGACGTCTCGTCCAACATCTCTGGTGTCCAGGGCTCGAGCACGGTTAAATTACCTCGTTCCTACCAATGGGTGAACGCTTCTCTCATCTTGGATGTCAACAGCAACCTCGACCTGTCCTTCGGGTATGTGGGTATTTTGGATACCAACGGTTCGTCCCACAACATGACGGCGAAACTCACTTACACGTTCTAATTCGCCTTTCATCTGTACTGATAACACGGGCATCCTGAAGCCCTCCGCGTGGTGCATCCAATCCCGGAAAAAACGCGAGGGCAAGGGCGGACACAACAGGGTAAAGAGATCTCGGATTTTCTTCGGGATCTCTTTTGTTTTACAAGTGTTGCGGTCTGTCAGTTTATTAGCAGCTGCATGAAGGCCTTCGTCAAAGAATTGTTGGGCAAACGGTTCGTCACCTTATCGCTGCGCCGACATGCCATACGCATCATCCAGGCGCAGTGACTGCGGCTAATACCTGCAAAAACAGCTTGCTCATACAGCGGCCCGCATCCTCCGCCGCAGCGGCATTGCACATCCAGTGCTGCAGCTTCTTTTTGATCAGGTACCGATGTATGTAATTCTCTCAGTTGCTCCGAATCCACTTTTCTCTTGGCTGAGACGATCAATCGCTTTGCTTTGTTTTGCCGCAGAGCAAAATTCGCTAGACCATTGCGCCAGCGGCATACGACTGCACCCTTAAGGTCGTATGATCAATATCGTATTTCTAAATGGATACGCACTCACCCTCGGAGCTATTTCAATGAGCACCTTCAGCATCATGGGGCCGCACAATACGGATCTGCCGGATCCCTTTGATATTTTCCCAATTGACGATACGGCCGTCTGTTTTATCAAGAATGTTGTTACTACGCCCAACGTTGAAGTGGGCGAATACACGTATTACGAAGACGACGAGAATCCCACGGAGTTTGACCGCAAAAACGTTCTCTACAACCGTCCGGAATTCGGCGACAAGCTCATCATCGGCAAGTTCTGCGCGATCGGTGCGAACACCAAGTTCATCATGGGCGCAGCGAATCACAGCGTATCGACGGTGTCGACCTATCCTTTCAGTCTCTTTGGCGGCAAATGGGCAAAAGCGGCCCGGTCCACTTACGACCTGACGCCGCATAAAGGCAACACCATCATCGGCAATGACGTCTGGATCGGCCGCCGCTCAGTCATTATGCCGGGCGTGAAGATCGGCGACGGCGCCATCATTGCCGCATCTGCGGTGGTGACGAAAGACGTTCCGCCCTACACGGTCGTAGGCGGCAACCCGGCTGAATTTATCCGCCGCCGCTTCAACGACCGCCTGACGGCCATGCTCCTTGAGCTCAAATGGTGGGATTTCAAACCCGACGATCTCATCAAGGTGCTTCCGGTTCTTACAGATCCTGATTTGGAAAAAGTAGAACGGGAAGTTGAGGCGCTCCTCAAGAGCCGCCGCTGATTTTCTGACCGCTCTCAAGACCGGCACTTTGTATACGCATTCGAAGCGCCGGTCAACATTTATAAACATACCGATAACCTGTCGAAGACAGCATCAATTGTCCGTCGCTTGCGCCCGATTGACCGAAATACGCCTTTTCTCCCATTTGCCGTATTTTGGCCGCAGGTTTTTCTGTTAACTTGTAAAACATCGAACGATAGAGGCGCGGACGCGAGGAGCCTCGGGCGAGCCGGCAGGCCGGCAGCGACCCCGAGGGGAGGCAGATCCGCCGAATTCGCCGGCATCCTCAGCCTGGGGGACGGCGGATGGGCCTGCGGGAGATACCCGCCGGACTGTCTGCCTGCAAAATGCACGAAATTGATTGATTTTCGTGAATTTGTGAGCAGTTGCGCTATCTTGACCGGTCAAAGCAGCGTGCACTCTGCCGGCACGTTGTTTTTTGCGCCAGCAGAGATAACGCTCTTTGCTGGCGCTTCTTTTATGAATTTGAGGCTGTCGGCGAGGAGCGCTGAACGTGCAGCAGGACAGGTTGCCTGCTCTTGAGATCGATACTGCGATTTTTCAATCCGTTTCAAGCGCCCGCGGATCTCAGGAGTGACCGCACCGCTTCGCCCCTACAATTCCACCCTGCAACCCCAACTACGCACGGTATTCAGCATGTCTCATCCGAAAATTCGCGGCTCACTGGTCGCACTTATCACACCTTTCAATGAAGACGGTTCCGTCAATTTCGACAAGCTCGGCGAACTCATTGACTTTCATCTGGCCAACAGCACCGATGCTCTGGTGATCCTCGGCACAACCGGCGAATCTTCAACGATGTCTCACGAAGAAGACAACGCTGTCTGCGAATACACCGTCAAGCGCGTTGCGGGCCGCATTCCCGTTATTGCCGGATCGGGCTCCAACTCTACGCAGACGATGCTCGAAAAGTCGCTCTCCTATGAACGTCTGGGCGCTGACGGTCTGCTCCTCATTACCCCCTATTACAACAAGACCAACGAAGAAGGGATGTACCTTCACTTCAAGACCGTTGCCGACGCCGTAAAGATTCCCTGCATTCTTTACAACGTGCCCGGCCGCACGGGCTGCTCCATATCAGTGGCCAATGTCGCACGCCTCTCGCAGCACCCCAACATTGTGGGCATCAAGGAAGCGAGCGGCAATATGTCTTATGCCGCCAAGATCGCAAAGTACCTCTCGGACGATTTCGCCCTGTATTCGGGCAACGACGACATGATTGTGCCGCTCCTTTCCATCGGTGCCTCGGGCGTCATTTCGGTGCTGGCCAACATCGCTCCGAAGGAGACGCATCAGATGGTTTTCGATTATCTTGAAGGCCGCACGGACGACGCACGACGCGCACAGATTGAACTTCTCGATGTGATCAACGATCTCTTCATTGAAGTGAATCCGGTACCAGTCAAGGAAGCCATGAATCTCCTCGACATGGATGTCGGCGGCTACCGCCTCCCCCTCACGCATATGACTCAAGCCCACCGCGAAACGCTGCGTTCGTCGCTCGCTGCCGCGGGCTTTCTGAAGTAAGGAACTCTTCGCTATGAGAATCGCTCTCATCGGTATGGGCCGCATGGGCCGCATGATCCGAGACTGCGCCGCAGACCGCGGCATCGAAGTTGCGGCCGAATTCAATACGGCAACAATCGCTCAGCTCGCCCAGTGCGACCGTATGGATGCCGTCATTGATTTTTCCGCTCCGGCGTCGCTGCCGGCACTGGCGGCCTATGTGCAGCGCACCGGAACGCCCCTCGTTTCCGGCACCACCGGCTATTCTGACGAAGAAGCTGCCCGCATCAATGCGCTGGGCGACTACGCGCCCGTAGCGGTGAGCGCCAACTTCTCCATCGGCGTTGCGGTCTTAAAGCACCTTGCCGCAGAGGCTGCCGCCCTGCTGCCGGACTTCGATATTGAGATCATCGAAACCCACCACCGCATGAAAAAGGATGCGCCGAGCGGCACGGCGAAGCTCCTCCTTTCAGCCGTCAACCCCGACGGCACCCATCCGACGGTCTTCGGCCGCGAAGGATTCGCACCCCGCACAGCCGGTGAAATCGGTGTCCACGCTGTCCGCGGCGGCACCGTGGCGGGCGTGCATACCGTGTCCTTTTTCGGCGACGAAGAAGAGCTCTCACTCACTCACCGCGCGGAATCCCGCCGCATCTTTGCAATTGGTGCGCTTAAAACCGCCGAAAAGCTCAAGAACGCCCCCGTGGGTCTGCACACCCTTGACGAACTGCTTTTCGCTCGCTGCTGAGTGCTGCACTTCAACTTTCTAACACTGGGGATTGAATCACCATGATGAACGCACAGGAAATCATTCACTACATCGCCACGGCTGAAAAGAAGACGCCCGTGAAGATCACGCTTCGTGAGAAATCCGGCGAAGCGCCGATCAGCTTCGGTTCGGCAAAGGTCTTCGGCGTCGGCGACAAAGTGATTTTCGGCGACTGGAAGGAACTCGGTCCGATTCTTGAAGCCAACCGCAGCAAGATCGACGATATGGTCATCGAAAACGACTGCCGCAACTCCGCCATTCCGCTTCTTGACCTCAAAGGCATCAACGCCCGCATTGAACCCGGCGCGGTAATTCGCGATCAGGTGACGATCGGCGACGGCGCAGTGGTGATGATGGGCGCCATTATCAACATCGGCGCGGTGATCGGCGAAGGCACCATGATCGATATGGGCGTTGTGATGGGCGGCCGCGCCACTGTCGGACGCCGCTGCCACATTGGGGCAGGCACAGTGCTCGCCGGCGTCGTTGAACCCGCTTCCGCACAGCCCGTCATCATCGATGACGATGTCTTTATCGGCGCCAATGCCGTCGTGATTGAAGGCATCCATGTGGGCGAAGGCGCCGTCGTCGCCGCTGGCAGCGTCGTCATTGAAGATGTTCCGGCCGGTGCCGTTGTGGCAGGCGTGCCTGCCCGAATCATCAAGGCGCACAAGGACGCCGGCACTTCCACCAAGACCGCTTTGGAAAGTGCTTTGCGTCAGCTCTGATCCGCCAAGGCAGTGAGGGATGAACCCCATTCCTTACGGCCATCAGTAAAACAGCCGCATGTGAACTTTCCTCATTGCGGCTGTTGCTTTTTTTATATTCTGAATTTTTGACTCACTTCAATTATTAATGTTTTCAAAAAGAAAACATACTATCCAGCATTGACGATGCTCGCTCAAATTAGGGATTCCATTCACAGAACGGGCAATTTCATCTACTATATTTACAAATTACAGAAGTAGACTTACCCTTTCATCGAATTGTAGGTAAAGAAACATAATAAGTAAGGGCCGCAGCAGATGCTAACCCCCCCCCCCGCTCCGTCGATCTCACCTGACATCGCAGCTCTTTCAGCCGCCTATCATATTTCAGCGGCCGGCTATGTTGATTTAGCAGCCGTTAACCGCCGCGCAGTTCTTTTGCGCACGACGCCGTTCTTTCAAACGCTTTCCAATGAGGAAGTCCGCACAAGCCGTTTGACTGAAGGCTCTCAACTCAACCCGCCTCTCGTCGGCACAACGACGAAGGAGATTCGCCATGCTGGCGGTCTTTCTGGGATTGCGTGAAGGAGCCGGCGCCACGGTATGCTGCGCCTCGGCGGCCCGCGAAGCCAGTCTTTACCGTCAGCCCGTGCTCGCGATAGACGGCCGGCATTCGGACGCTGGTCTCAGCAGTCTCTTTAATCGTACCGACGGCGATGGTGAAGATTGGCTTGGTGCGCTTCGCGGCGGCCGCAAAGCCCTGTCTGCTTTATGGCAGTACAGCGAGAATCTGTATTTTCTGCCGCTCAACCCTCCAGAACCTCATACCGCACCGCTTACGGGCCCGGAAATCGCCAGAGTATTGTTAGAGACACAGCGTTTCGGATTCTGCGACGTAATGATTGACGCGGGGGCGAGCTCATCAGCGACCGCTTCTTTATGGCGCAAATGTGCCGATATCGTCGTTACGGTAACTGAAGCTGACCACAATTCACTGCTTCGTCTCAGCAGAACGCCTCTGGAAGACAACGATGTTCTTCTGCTCAACAAAATTGAGCCTGAGAGCACCGTCATGCGTGAAATCATCACCTATCTCTCCACAGAGGAGCGATTTCAGCCTCACCTCGCGCCCATGCGCATCCTTTGGGATGAAGCCGCTGCGAGAGCCGGTATTTATCGCTCGCCTGTTGCTGAGGCTGCTCCTTTTTCACAAAGCGGACAGGCGCTCGGAGCCTTTGCGACGTGGCTGAGACTGCGCGCAGCCGGGAGATGCCAATCATGATTGCGTCATCTCTGCGCCATTCCATCCATACACTCCGCCGCCGTACCTCCAGCTCAGTGTCTTTGGCGATAAACGGCGTCTTTTTGCTGCTTGCATGGACATTTCTGCCGTTGGAAAACGCCCAATGGCACGCGGTAATGTCGCGCCGTGCAGTGCTCTTTCCTCAAATCGACTTTAAGCGCCTTAAACCCCTCGACGGACTGCGCATGTTTGTGCAGAGCGTTTATCTCCTTTTTTTCTATATCACTGACGAACCGCTCGTAAGCAGCCGCTTGGATCAGGACCATGCCGCTCACGACAGCCTGCTGCGACGAGCCGGCGTCGCCCTGCGAAATGCAGGGCTCTCGCTTCGCGGTTTTATCGCTGCAAAAGGCGAAGCGCTCACAGAGGCCTTTACCTCACGCATTGCATCCTGGCACCAGACCAGAACCCAGACGGCTCAGAAAAAATCTTTTCGAAGAGAATGGCTCGCCGCAGCCTTTTTTACCCTGATTGCTGCGACGCTCGGCTGGCTCTGCATCACGCAGCCGCTCGACCTCTGGAACCAGACGATCTTCTTGATGGCAACGGTTTCAATTGCACTCTTTGTGCGTCATATCCGGTCGCACTTTACATTTCTGCTGTTAATTGTTCTCTCAACACTTGTTTCCGCACGATACATGTGGTGGCGCTGGACCCAGACACTCAATCTGGATTCGACGGCAGGCACCGTCTGCTCGATCCTTCTGGTTTTGGCCGAAACCTATGCCTTCGTGGTGATGCTGCTCGGCTACTTCCAAACCTTCTGGGTGCTGGATCGTCCGCCCGTTCCTATGCCGGCGAAATTGTCAGTATGGCCTCATGTGGACATTTGCATCCCGACCTACAACGAACCGCTTGAAATCGTCAAGACCACTGTCTATGGTGCTCTTTCGATGGACTGGCCGACGGACAAACTCCATATCTGGATTCTTGACGACGGCAGCCGCCCTGAATTCCGCGCCTTCGCCGAAGCTTCCGGCGTCGGCTACATCGAGCGTGAGAAGCACGACCATGCCAAAGCCGGCAACATCAACCATGCTCTCGGTCTGATGCACGGGGAATTTGTTGCCATTTTCGACTGCGACCATGTCCCCGTACGCAGCTTCCTGCAGATGACTGTCGGCTGGCTGGTGCGGGACCCGAAAATTGCACTCGTCCAAACGCCGCACCACTTTTATTCGCAGGATCCTTTCGAACGCAATCTTGGCCTTTCGTCAGCCGTGCCGGTTGAAAACGCGCTTTTTCATGACTTTATTCAGAAAGGCAACGACACCTGGAACGCCACGATGTTCTGCGGCTCCTGCGCCGTCATTCGCCGCAGCGCGCTCGATGAAATCGGCGGCATTGCCGTCGAAACGGTAACGGAAGACGCACATACCTCTTTGCGCCTCAATCGCCGGGGCTGGTCCTCAGCTTTCATCGGCATCCCGCTGGCTGCAGGCTTGTCCACAGAAACGCTGGCTGCCCACATCGGACAGCGTATCCGGTGGGCGCGCGGCATGATCCAAATCTTCCGCATCGACAATCCGCTTCTCGGCAGGGGCTTGTCGTTCGGTCAGCGGATGTGTTTTCTCAACGCGATGATTCACTTCCTGCACGGACTGCCGCGCATCATCTTTTTGCTCGCGCCGCTGCCCTACCTCTTTTTTCACGTTTATGTCATCGAGGCGTCTGCAGCGGCCATCTTCGTCTATGTACTGCCGCACATGATTCACTCCATCATTACGAGCAGCATCATCGAACGCGGTCACCGGAGTCCGTTTCTGGGCGCCGTTTATGAAGCCGTACTTTCCTGGTACATCCTGGTGCCCACGACAGTGGCGCTTTTTGCTCCCAATTACGGCAAATTCAATGTGACTTCGAAGGGCGGCACCGTTAAGGAAAACTACGTCGACTGGAACATCATCAAGCCGTACTGCATCCTTATTGCACTCAATGCCGCCGGGTTTATTTTCGGTTCCTGGCAGCTGCTCAGAACGCCTCACCCGGAATATCTGACTCTGGCAATCAACGGCGCCTGGATTCTCTACAACCTGATGATTCTCGGCGTGACGGTCTCCGTTGCTGTTGAAACAGTTCAGGAGCGTAAATTCCCCCGCGTCAGAGTAAATACGCCTGCCGTTCTCAAACGCGCGGACGGAACGCTCTATGACGCCGAACTCACCGATTATTCCCAAAAGGGCGTCAGCCTGAAGCTTCATGACGAAGCTGTCGACCAATTCTTTACGGGCAACGCTGTCGAATTGATACTCGAAAATGACGGCTTGACATATGCCTTTCCTGCCGTTGTAAGACGCGCCCGCGGCGCTCGTCTCGGGCTCGAACTCACTGAGCTGTCGCCCGAAGCCGAACGCGCATTTATTGCGGCGACTTTCTGCCGGGCGGATGCCTGGGTACAGCCCAAAACCGCTGCCCCCGGATTTTTAGACGGCACGCACGCACTCCTTTCCTTCGCCTGCAGAGGCTACAGCGCACTTTGGCAATACGCACCGCCCGCGCTGCGGCGCATCGCCCGACCGCCTTTGAAGCTGGCGCAATGGATTCTGAGTTTTGCGCCGCGCAGAAGACCGAGAGCGCCCTCGCTCATTCTCGGCGTCGGACGAGGCAGCTCAAACCCGGGAATGCTTATTTGAACCTCACATACCATCACGTTGATTTCATGAAATTGCTCCATTTCTTTGCGGCTGTTCTCTCAGCTTTGGCCTGCGCAGCTCCGGCAACGGCCTCCTCTTTAGAGGCTGCCGAGCATAAAGAAGCGCCGCAGATGCAGCCGCTCGCACGCATGATCGACGGCCCCTATGAGGCCAGAGAGTCTGTCGTTACGCCCAATACAACCCTCAGCCGTCTGTCGGATCTCTCGGTTCGTATTCCAAGCGATACGCTCACGCTCACCGGACTGCGTCAAAAGGCAGTGGTTGAGTTTCCTATGCGGCGAGATGAAATCATCATCCGCGCTCAGCTGCATCTCAATTGGACTCCGTCGCCGTCTCTGATTCCCATGCGTTCGCAGCTCAATCTGCGTCTGAACGGAGAATTTGAACGAACTCTACCCATACATGCGGAAGACCTCGGTAAGCGCGTCACCACAGACATTGAACTTGACCCCAAAAAGCTCAAAGATTTCAATCAGCTGGAGTTCGAATTCATCGGTTCCTATGCCGATGTCTGCGAAAATCCCGTCCATCGCACGCTGTGGCTGACCATTGACCGATCGAGTTCGCTCTCGCTGACTCGTCAGAAACTGCGCGTTGCCGATGAACTCGCTCAGCTTCCTGCACCTTTTGTCGATTTTGCCGACCACCAGCGCATCAATCTGCCGATTGTGCTGCCCGATACACCGACGAGCAATGAAATTGAAGCTGCAGGCATGACGGCTTCCTGGGTCGGCATGCTTGCCGACTGGCGCGGCGCCGAATTTCCGGTTTACTTTGATGAAGAACCGGCTGAAAACCACTTCATTGCGTTCATGACCGAGCAGCATCGCCCGTCTTTCCTCAAGGATCGGCCCAGTCCTCAGGGGCCTGAAGTGGCCATTGCCGATGCGCCGCACTCGCCCTGGGCCAAGATGCTCATCGTTGCCGGGCGTGACGAGGCCGAACTGAAAACGGCCGCGCGGATGCTCGTGCTCAATACCAAACTTTTTTCAGGCAGCCGTTCGCGCGTTGAGCGAGCGTTCGAACCTCACCCAAGAGCGCCTTATGACGCGCCAAAGTGGGTTGACATCCCCCGCAAAGTCCGCCTCGGCGATCTGACGACTTACCCGATGCAGCTGAGCGCCAGAGGCATTGAACCGCCAGCCATCCATGTGGATATGCGGCTGCCTCCCGACTTATTCCTGCTCACCCGCTCTACGATTCCTTTCAGTCTCAAGTACCGCTTCACCGCGCCCGACGAAGGCGCTGCAGCCATGATGACCCTGCGGATCAACAATCAGATCACAGAGTCAGTGCCGCTCTCGGCCGAAAACAGTGCGCAAGCTCATGCGAGCGTGAGACGCATCCCGTTGGTTGATGCCTTTTCAACTCTGCTGCAGGAAATCAATGTCCCAAGCATCTATTTCAACAATGCCAACACTGTCCGATTCAACTTCGATTACGCATTGTCCATTGCCGGCGGATCCCCAAACGACTGCCGCACCGTTACGCTGCTTGAGCATCAGGCTGACATCGATCCAGATTCGAGCTTTGACTTTTCAGGTTTCTATCATTTTGCGCGCATGCCCAATCTGGCGCTCTATGCTAAGAGCGGGTATCCCTTCTCCATACATGCTGACTTAAGCCGTACGCTCGCCGTGCTGCCCGCCGCCCCGGAACCCGCTGAGGTTTCGCTGCTGATGACGGCCTTGGGCCGCATCGCCGCACAAACCGGCGCGGTCGGCTCCGCTGTTGAGGTCAAGACCGGACCGACGCCTGCTGAACTCAAAAATAGCTCCAAGGACATCCTTTTCATCGGCGAAAATCCTGAGCTGCTCCTCGACGCATCGGCATCAGCATCTGACAACAGCCCTTCGGTCGAGAGCACGGCAGCCTACCTTATTGAAGGGGTTCAGCGCCGCCTTGAAGTGCCGCTCTCAGTTTCAGCCTCCGCCAAAGCTCGCCGTGATCCAGTCGACGTCAAAACCAACGCGGCACCTGCGCTCCTCGCGGCCAACGGCGGTGCAGCAGCAATCGTCGGTTTTGAAGCCCCGTTCGACGGGCAGCGTTCGGTCGTTGCCTTGCTGACGACGCCTGGAGACGGCACGCGCGTTCTTCTGGACAAACTTGCCAGCCCCCAAGAGCTCTCTGACGTCGGCGGCAGCGCTTCATTAATTTACGGCGCCGACACCGTCACTGCCTATACGGGACCGCTCTACTACATCGGCGACCTGCCTTGGCATCAGCGCCTTTGGTACGCCATGCTCGAACACCCGCTCCTGCTCGTGCTCGGAGCGCTCTTATGCGCCTTGGCAGTCGCTGTCATTGTCTATGCCGTCATGCGGGTATTTGTACGCCGTCGATTGAATGGAGGTGCAGCATGAAGCGCCTGAATCGATTCGTTCTTAATCTGGGGATCACGCTGATATTGAGCGCTGCATCCGTTTCGGCTGCCCCGGGCCGTAATGCTGAGCAATGGCCCTTATGGGAAAAATTTTGCAGCTCTACGCTTTCAGAGGACGGCCGCATCATTGACGCTGGCGATCCCCGGCAGATCACGACTTCTGAAGGACAGTCCTACGCCCTCTTTTTCGCTTTAGCGGCCAATGATCAAGAGCGCTTCACACGCATTCTCGATTGGACCTCGAGCCATCTCTGCGCAGGGGACTGCTCAAAGCATCTGCCCGCTTGGCTGTGGGGAAGAATAGAGGAACCCGCTGCCAAAGGAGAACCGCCGCGAGTTCGCTGGGACGTCATTGACAGCAACAACGCTGCAGACGCTGATCTATGGATGGCTTATACCCTGCTTGAAGCCGGCCGCCTCTGGGAACGCAGTGATCTAACTGCATCGGGCCGTGCCTTGCTTGATCTCATCCTAAAGAAACTTGTTCTCAGCCATTCCAGATTGGGCCAGGTCGTTCAGCCAGGCCAAACCGGCTTTACTCACGACACCGAAATAACGCTTAATCCGAGCTACCTCCCTATCATGCTTCTGCGGCGGTTTGCTCTGGAAGATCCCCGCTGGCGTCCGGTCATTTCTGCGAGCGTGCGCTCCATCGTGCGCGCATCTCCCAACGGACTGGCCCCGGACTGGGCGCGGTTTGACCAAGACGGAAGATTAACGTTCCGCGACAACACGATCGGCGGATGGGACGCCATCCGCGTCTATCTTTGGGCCGGCATGATATCGCCCGACGACCCCGCCGCAGCGCAGCTCCGCAGTCATTTCAATACCATGAGGCAGGCTGTTGAGGCACGGCTGCTGCCGCCCGAACGATCAGATACCTCAACGCTTTTCGTTTCTGCGCCGGGGCCAGATGCTTTTTCCGCAGCCTTTTTAGGGTGGCTGCGCGATGAGCGAGTCGGAGCTTTCGCCCGCACTTTGCTCGCATGGCCGGAAGTCGGAACAGCGAACTACTACAAAAGCATGCTGATGCTTTTCGGCATTGGTTTCGATAGCGGCCGGTTTGCCTTTGATCGGCATGGCCGCCTCTACTTCCCAATGCGTCTGCCATGAAGAAGACTTTTGCCGCGTGCCTTTTGCTGCTGATCTGCGTTCATTCTGCGCATATCGGAGCCGCCCCGCAAAAAGGGGAGGCTCCGCGCGTCTGGCTGTCTGATCAAGTCATGCGCTCGCGAACCAGCGGCAATTCCGGCGTAGAGGCTGATGCTCTGGCCCGCCTGCTCAGCATGGACCCGAATGATCCGGCCACCAAGCTCGAACTGCTGCGGCTTAAAGTCCGTGATCCCCATATTGCTTTCAAAGAGCTCGAGCAGCTTGTCGATCAAATCTGCACTTCGGAGAACATCCATTCGAACGCATGTCGGCAAGGTCGGATTCTTCTAGATGCACAGCAGGGAAACATGGCCGACCAGCTGGCCTCGGCAAGACTGATGGCGTTAGCCGGACAGGGCGAAAGCGCGCTCGCAACGTTTGATGAGCTCTTTGGCGGGCTGCCCGAAGAAGAGAGCCTGCAGCTCGAATATGCACGCATTGCTGCGGCGGTGCCCGAGAAACAAGCTGTCGCCAAACACATTTACGAGCAGCTGACCCGCTCTGATTCGCCGGTCATTTCCAACACCGCCCGCATTGCCTTGAATTCAATGCGGTTTGAACAGGCCTTAGCCAAAGCGCTTTCAGTTGTATATACAGATGCGGGCCGCGCCTCAGCCGTTCCCGTTCTGGAAGCAGCGCTGAAATCCCATCCGGATGACAGCCGTGCAGGACGGTGGCGCAATGCTCTTCAGGATGCTCAGTTTTGGCTCGCGGTTGAACGGGGCGATGCTGCCTTGAATGCCAAACGTTTTCAGGCAGCCGAACGTGCCTATCGCGAGGCGCTGCCGTTTAAACCGAGCAGTCCCTATGCACTCCTTGGTCTCGCCAATGTTGAGCAAGCCCGAGGCCGCTATAAGAACGCGCGCGATCTCGTCCAAAAAGCGCTTGGCAAATCCGATGTCGCCGGCTCTGAACGTTTGAGGCTGCTCCGTCGAATTGACCGCCTCAACGCATTGGAAGTCAGCGCAGCAGCCTCACGTCTGGCGCCGGATATGACGCCGGAAGGCGATTTCGCGCAGCTGCCTACCCAGACTTTCATCTCCGCACTGCGGCACGAACTCACCGTCTCCAAAGGTGACCCATGGGTTCGGCTGCGCCTTGCCCGCAGTCTCTTGGCACTTCATCAAAAACGTGAAGCCGATGCCTTGTGGGAGGTTCATGCCGATGACGGCACTTTGGCTTATAAACATGCAGAGATTCTTTACTTCGTCACCTCCGGACAAAACGAGAAAGCGCTCGCGCTGCTTGACACGGTGATTCCAGAGCAGTCCAACGCTGCGGACGGATGGCTCGCCCTGTCTCCTTTAAGCAGACTATCCCGTGCAGATACTCAGTCGCTCCAAGCGCTTGCCGCGATCCAGCAGCGGCTGCGAAGCGAATCGGCACTTCAAGAAGCCGAAGCACTCGCCCAACAGAACGAGCCCGCTGAAGCGCTGAGAACGCTGCTGCCTTTTTCTCCTCAGGAACCTTACCTGCGCGCCCGGATGGCTCGTTGGGCTGAGGCCTCTGGCGACGCAGCACAGGCCTTCATGCTGTGGAAATCTCTTTCCGCCGTTTCGGGCTGGGAAGATGAGGCTCTCTTTGGTCAGGTGCGGGCGCTCCTTCGTCAGGACGTCCCTGCTAAGGAAGCCGCAGTCGAATTAATGACCCAAGCCGTTGAAGCTCGCCGGCGAGCTCAAACGCTCACACCGGATTTCCTCATCCGCATTACCAGTTTCATGGATGATGCCGGCGCCTCCAATGAAGCCGATCAAATGTGCGTGACTGAAGCTCAGATGCTCGGCTCGGCCAAAGGTGAAAATGCCGCCATGCTTTTACGCAGAGCAGCTCAGCACCTCGAAGCTGCGGGCGATGCTCAAGCCGCGCTGAAAGTCTACGAAGAAGCCTTCCTCGCCGCGGGTCTGCTGACTGAACCGGCGCCGTCGGCCAACGTCTTTACGCGCGCGATGCGAACCGCATCGCTGCCTGAACGCGCTCCGAACGACGAACCCAACGCTCTGGATGCCGACGGCTGGCTCACACTCTCCCTCAAGTCACGGGCGTCCGAACTGTATCAGCACAATCAAACGGAGATCCGTACGGGGCTTGACTTTAAACGTGATCCCGGCACTTCGGGCTATTCGGATCTGACAGCCGTGACGTCCATGACCGAAGCAGAATTTCCTGCATTCAGCGGCCGTGCACGGCTGCGCACTGACTGGGTCTGGTACCGCGTCGGCAGCCTGAAGGGTTCGCCAAAGTTCGGCACGATCACAGAACGCCCCGGAAGCGGTTTGCAGACGTCTTCGGATATGGGCGCTTCGCTGGCCTTCGCCTGGACAAACGAACAGTTTGCCTTTGATATCGGAACAACACCGATCGGCTTCCTCTACACCGACCTCGTCGGCGCTCTGGCTTGGTCTTGGGATGTGGGAGAGATCGGCCTTACCCTTGAGGTTTATCGTCGTCCGGAAGAAGGGTCGCTACTTGCCTTCGGCGGTCAGCGAGATCCAGGGACAGGGCGCACTTGGGGCGGCGTACGCCGTCTTGGCACGTCGCTCAATGCCTCTTGGGATCAGGGAGAGCGAAACGGTTTCTGGGGACGAGCTGCGGTCAATCAAATTACCGGACATCATGTCGCTGACAACAGCAGTATCGAGCTGATGGGCGGCTGGTATCACCGACTGATCAACCGCCCCAATCATGAGCTTCGTACAGGTGCATCGCTCCTCTTCTGGCACTATCAAAAAGACCTTTCCGACTATGTGTGGGGACAAGGCGGATACTATTCGCCGCAGGCAGCCGTCTCCTTGGGCAGTTTTTTGGAAGACCGCGGGCGCACAGACAATTGGTCATGGACCGTTGAGGGTCGTCTGGGACTCTCTTTTTCGAAATCTTCGGAACGTGACCGCTATCCGCTCAAGGACGAGCTGCGCCGCGAAAATCTTCCTGATCTGTATGCCAGAGAAGCATCGTCGACCTCTGCCGGCATCGGTGTCTCGTTCAAAGGCGCAGTTGAAAGAAGATTGGGTCCGCAAGCATTCGCCGGAGTCTCATTCGCTTATACGAATGCGGACGGCTATGCCCCGCTTTATCTCGGCTTTTGGCTGCGATTCCCATTGACCCCATGGGAAGGAGACCTGCCTATGCCGCCAGAACCCATGGTGCCCTATGCCCGCTGGTAATCGCTTGCCGTGCAGATTTCCCATGCTGCCTCTCATCTTTCTCACCTTCAAGTTTATCCATGTCCCTTCTGAGGGCATCATTCCCGGAGGGGATCATGACTAATCCGCAAATGCTGCAGCCTCTGCACTGTCAAAGCATCCGATCATCGGCTTTGAAGAGCGACAAAAATGTCTGCACAGCGGACAAGCTAGGCTTCGTTCTGGATACGTCCACCCATTCGCTTGAACTGTCTGAAGCGTTCACTGAGCTGCTGAGCGGAGCGACCAAGCACCCGATTCGCACCCAAAACGATTTGCTCGAAGCCGCCGCTTCAGAGCTTGATCGTAATCTGCTCGACCATGCGCTGACCGCTCATGATTCACCGTTTGAATACGTGCGGTTTAAAACACGAAATCAAGTCTCCTGGACACGCATCGACCTGCAGACACGCATCACCCCTGAAGGCAAAACATTCGTTGACGGATCTGTTACTTGGTATGACGCCGGACAAATCATCCATGATCTGCTTCCGGCCGCATCACCGTCTGGACAGATGCTCCGCTCGCTGCAGAAACTCTTTTTGCTTTCATTCGAACACCCCGTATTTTTTGCCACGATCAGAGCCGAAACGCCTGTCAAGAGTGTGAGGCTCGTGGACTATATCGCCGCACGACTGCGTGAGCTCGCCTGCTGCGCAGAAGTACTGCCGGGCGGTCATTTCTTCTTTGAGCATCAGTGCGATGCTGAGAAAAGCGGTGCTGATAAGGATCTTTTGACAGCACTGAACACCTTTCTCAAGGAAGCCGATCCAGATGCTTCGATTGAAATTCTGGAAAGCAAACGGAGTGCTGCCGCCTCGGACAACAGCCGATTGTCGTTTTGGCGGACCGTAGCAGACTTGCTTGACGACGAAGTCAAGGCAGGTCACCCAGAGGGTGAAGTCACCTTCAGTGACCTCATCATCCTGGCTGAAGCCTGTCTCAACGACTTCAAAGCTTTTTATTTGGATTTGCAGCCCATCATTTCATGCAGTGACGGCTCCTACATCGGCGGAGAATTTTTAATTCGTCTCGACTCAGACAAAATCAATTTTGGCCCAGACAAGTTCATTCCTTTATTTTCAGAGGCGGACTTCATGTCAGTCGTTGATCGAAAAGTATTTCTGATGGCGATAGGCACTATTCGAGAATATTTTAAAAACACCAAGAAGTCATTTTGCTTCAACATCAACATCAGCCCAAAACAAAGCGCCAATGCGCAATATCTCCATTTCATAAAAGAAACCCTGCGCCTAACATCTGTTTACAATCAAAAATTGATGATTGAGATTACAGAAACAAATGCCATCAGCCAAAAAACTGGAAGTGCCTTTATAGATGGGCTGCATGCTATGGGAATTCAAGCAGCAATAGATGATTTTGGAACCGGTTACAACAGTTTAGAAACACCGCTGTCAATGTCTTTTGATATGGTTAAATTTTCTCGATCACTCATCAATAAGGCATTGATATCCAGACGATCAAAGAACTTTCTGTCGCAAATAACCAAAGCCTGCAGAACGCTTGACGCTGAACTCTGCGCCGAAGGCATTGAAACGCTTGAAATGAAGAATGCTTTGTCTCCATTCCGCTTTGACAAGTTTCAAGGTTATCTCTTTGCCCGCCCGATGCCGGTTAAGGACGCTGCCCGCCTGCTGCTTGCAGCTGAAGTCAAGGAGCAAAAGCAATGAAACCGCTGCGCGTTCACCCTCTGTGGATTGGATCGGTTCTGGGCTTCATTCTGCTGCTGATCGTCTGGAACTGTTTCGTTTCCAATCAGGCCGCCATTCCGGACGTCATCCGAATCGGCGTGGAGGACGACTACGTTCCGTTCTCCTATACAGATGAAAAAGGACAGCGCGCAGGCTTTGACGTAGATATTTCGTCAGCGCTGTGCAAAAAATTAAATTTCCGATGTGAAATTCTGCCGATGCCCTTTGGAAAGCTCCTGCCGGAACTCTCCAAAGGCAATTTGACAATGGTTGTAGCAGGCATAGGCATCACCCCGGATCGTGCGAAGCATTTTTTATTCACTAATGTTTACTATCGGTCTCGAAGCTTTTTTATCACAAACAACCGAAAGCTCGCGCCGGCCAGCACCGCCAATGCTGCGAAGCTTGTTATCGGCGTACAAAAAGATACGTTTCAACAAGAACTCATCGAGAAACACTTTATTCCTGCCGGTGCAAAGATGAAGACCTATGCAAAATATGATGACCTTAAACAAGCTATTTTGCGTAATGAAATCAACACCATGTTCACTGACGGGCTGCCTGGATATGCATTCCTCAAGAGTCCACAAGGCGCATCGCTCTTTATTAGTGGTCAATATGACGATTTCGACCCATCGCTTACCGATGCTGTCATTGCCGTTCAAAAGGACGCCGAAGAGCTAAAAAACAAGCTCAATCAAGCGCTGATGCAGATTAAAGCTGACGGCATATACCAAGAAATCAGTGCGAAATATTTCCCATTCATGAATTATTGATTGACCACAGACAGACGGACTATGTCTAAATCCATCCCGCAAAAACGCCAAGCGCTGCATTTCACGACCTTCGTCAAACTGACGATCTGGCCGTTGATTGTGCTGCTTGCCTGCTGCATGGCGCTCAGTCTGAAGCTTTATTTCGATATCGGCAAAAAAACCGAAAATTTGACTGACGAGACTGTCAACAGTCTTTTATTGTCACAGCGCACTGCAGTGAATCTTGAAGGTCTGCGGTTTTCTCTTGACATTATTGCCAACGCCAGTGAAGCCGAACGGGCCAGAGATGCATATGTCAATGCCTGGGCAATGCTCTCAGAGTCGGCGCTGGATCGGCACGATGACACAAGGCTTGTTGTCAAGCAGGTTCTCGAGAGTCTTCAGCAAACCTGGCAGGAACGTAAAGCGCTCGATGCCGATTTTGCGCGAGCCCAGAAAGTCAGTGCGCAATTCGGCAAAAATCTGTTTGACCTCTATTCACAATCTTCCGGCCTGCCGCGGCTTGCCGAACTTCCCAAAACCCGCCTCTTCCGTGCCAAAGAGATTACAGATCAATTACGGCTTTTCGGCCAGACTGCGGCCGAAATCCGCGCGGCTTGCGCTCAGATGCACTCGGATGCCGATTCCCGCCTGAGTTCCATTTCGTCCGAAAGCTGTCCGAATCTGCTGCAGACCTCTGCCACCCTTGAAGCCGCCCTGCAGGAAGCCCAGCGTTCTTTGGAGCGCTTTGACACTGCCGTCTCGCTCATGAACGACGACATGGCAAGGCTTCAGCACATTTTTTCAGCGAGGGAAGCGCGTGAGCTTTTGAGCGAAATCTCAGCCATCAACAAAACCTCTGCCAGTTTTGTGCCTGTGATCATTGCGTTCATTTTGATTACCGTACTCACGCTCTTTTCAATATCCCTCTGGTTCAACACGCTTGTCGAACCGCTGAGGGAGGTCATGCAGGCCATGAAGGATTTCTTGGATCGGGGTGTCATGCCTCCCAAAAACATCACTTCTCACGTCACCGAGCTTAATCAAATGATTGAATGGCTCATGCTTTTTTGCAGCATGACCGCGAGTGAACAGCATAAAAATCAAGTTATCGCCGAACAGTACAAAACGCTCATCAAGGAATCTCAGCGCGATCCGCTCACTGGCGTATACAACCGTATGGCGTTTGAAGAAATTGCGTCGCGCAAAGCGCCGCTGCCGCCGATGTGCGCGGTAGCGATGATTGACATTGATCACTTCAAACGCATCAACGATACACGCGGCCACCTCTTTGGCGATTCCATCCTTTCCGCCGTCGGCGAAACACTGCGTCGAAATCTGGATAAACAGGATCTCATCTACCGCTATGGCGGCGATGAGTTCTGCGTCGTTATCTCCGGCATCACGGAAGAATCACTTGCAACCGTTGCACAGCATTTGCTGGCCAAACTCGGCACGATCTCCACCAAAACAGCACAAATATCCAACTACCTGCCTGAAGGGGATGGATTGTCAGCAACGATTGGACTGAGCACGATCACGACCCCCAATGATCATAAAGACATCTTGAAACTCATTGAGGAAGCCGACCACGCGCTTTATCGAGCAAAAAGAGCCGGGCGCGGGCGCTGTGCAAGTGCATTGAAGGAGAAGGAAGCATGACCTCCGCCGCTGCCAAGCTCGAACTGCAGGGACTTCCCGACCTTCTGCAATGGGTGGACTTCGGAACCTGCGCGGTTATCTTCCTGCCCTCTTGCCGATGGCTCATCCCGTTCATCGGGCAAATTAATGCACCGTCGTCGGCCTCACTGCAGGTCGTTCTTACCGAGCCCTGTGCAGATACGGTTCTCGAATGCGCTCCGAAGTATCCGCTGAACAACCCCAAACTTCAGAGCGCAGAGCTCGTCACCATGCGTCCAAGCGCCAAGCCTCCTTTCAAGCGCTTTGCGGACGCGTTCCCTTTTCTCTCGAAAGATGCCGGCCTGGTGATCTTTGCCGGAGGAATGGAAGCCTTTAACAGACTTTCATCCGCTCAGCTCAATGCGTTGCTCGTCAATCTTGCCAATGATGCAAGTGAGGGCGGGAAAGCGGTGCTCCTTTGTCTTGGTGGCCTCAACGCAGAATTAAAGCAGCATATTCTGAACTCTCGGCGCGCAGTTTCCTGTGCTGCCACAATAGAAAAGCAAGGCGACCATTTCGTATGGATAACGAACTTCTGGCACGCGATGGATCACTATTGCGACGAAGTGACTTTGCCGCTCTCTTTCGATGCAGACGGACGCATATTGATCGACAGCGAAAACAATCGTGGTTCCAGTCTTGAACGTAGCGATGAGGACGTTGTTTGGAGTTCGGTTCCGTCACTGCAGGCCGAATCTGCAGGGATCCCCGATCTTCGAACCGTTGCGGACAATAAGGCCGTCCTCGCGGCCGGTCTGCGTTCGGCTGCCGCCACATTGGTTTTCCGGCTTGACAGTGCCAAAGACATTGAACCTGTAGGACGTGCGATTTTTACGCTGCGGCGGCGCGGCGGAAGACTGCTCAAAATTGCCGCCGTGGAAACAAAGACGCCGCTTAGAGCCGCTTCGCTTGCTTTCCTGCTTGGCTGCGGAGCCAATATTATTTTTGAAAATACAGCCACTTGCGGCTATATCCGCATCATGCTTGCCTCCCTAAAGGGAGTCGTTTACAGCCATCCGCTGCCCGAGCATTTTGAAGAAAAATTGGCGGCGATTTCTGCCTCAGCCGTCATTGGGATGGTTGAGCCTGCCATGTTCCTCAGCGCCGCTCGATCCATCATCGCCACGCCGGTCGACTATCAGAATTCCCACGGCGCATTAATCGTGCTCGAACCCGATCCGGGCATATTGGCCGAAGAAGCTATGGATCAATTCCACCCCACGCGATCCGGCGATATGGGCTGCGTGATGCTCAATCGGGCCGTGCTTTTTCTGTCGGAATGTCGGCCTTCAACTCTGGAGATCACCCTTCGCCGTATTTTCTCAGTGGATCCGACATTGATCTTTCAATCGTATGCGGGCTTCTTCAGCGATTTGGAAGTGGCAAACGGACTCCAGCAGCTCGAAGATTTTTTGGAGCGCGGGAAACCTTCCCGCCGCGCTTATTCGCGGCCGATTACAAACCGCAAGCCCAATCCTGTCGACCCTTCTTCTCCGGCTGAACTCATGCGCCCCAACCCCAACAAGCCGAAACGAGTTCACCCGGAAACGGAGACCAGCCATGTCTGAACTGCCGCCTCTTAATGACCTTTGGATGCTCATTCTGATCGCCGCCTTGGTTTTTATCCCCATCGGCATGCGTCTCAAGGCAATTGCTGCCCGCATCCGGCGCCGAGCGGCTTGGTGGTGCATACGCCCCACTCTTCGCCGCAGCAGCTCATTTGAAAAGTTCATCCGAAAGAACGCTCAGGAACGCTAAATTGATGACCACATCCCATTCGACAGCCGACGAACAGCTTCGGCCCAGAACATCCGGAAGCAGTGCCTGGAATCTTTTCTTTCTCGGAAAAATCGCCCTCGCCTACTTCGGTTATCTGGTGCTCAGCCCCGAGCTCAATGCATTGCTCTTTGGGGTTGTCCTTATTCCTATCCAGTCAAAGATTGTCCGACGGCTCCGTGATGCAGCAGCTTTAATTGCAGGCTTTGCATTGCTCTGGCACGAAAGCTGGCTGCCGGGGCCCGAAGTGATTGCAGCCAACGCCAGCAACCTGGCTGCCTTTACCCCTGCCTATCTGCTCGAACTTGCAGAGAGTTTTGTCAATACACAGATGATTGCCTGGGGACTGGCGGGATTCACCCTATGGCTTCTGCTGAAAAACTGGGTGCGTTTCACCACATTGTCTGCACTGGGACTGCTCTTTACGGCTTTCCCGGGTCTCTTGACTTTTGTCGTTGAGCCATTCACCTCACCGTCGGTCCAAGAATCCTCTGCAGAGAGTTCGATCCGCACAGCGGTCAATGAAGTGCCGGCCGGCCAATCTCAAACCGCTGCCGCCGAAAAAACGAAGCAGCTTCAGCCGCCGCAAACTGAAGCCGCTTCTGACAATGCCATCAACACCTGGCTTGAAGCTTTTTATCAATCCGAATCGCAGCGGCATGCATCGCTTCCATCCGGGCTGATTCCAATTGAGCAAAGCGGGGCTTTTGACATCGCCCTAGTCAATATCTGTTCACTGGCGCAGGATGACCTGGAGGCTACGGGCTTAGCTAACCATGAAGTATTCAAACGATTTGACATCCGCCTCACAAACTACAATGCAGCCACTTCTTATTCCGGACCTGCCACCCTCCGGCTTCTAAACTCACTGTGCGGACAAAGTTCACATCAAGCGCTTTACAACGGCCGGCGGACCTCCTGCGAATTGATGACGCAGCTGGAATCGGCCGGCTGGACGCCGCAGCTGTTTTTCGATCACAACGGCAAGTTTGAGGACTATTTGGACAGCCTGCGGAAATACGCCGGCCTCAAACCGCCCTTGGCGCCGCACACCGGTCTCAAACCCATTTATGAAGGCTTTGACGGTTCACCCATCTTTTCAGCATTAGATGTGCTTCATTCCTGGAAGAATTCACTCCCTCCAGAGCCAACCCGCACCATTACGCTCTTTAATCTCATTGCGCTTCATGACGGCAATCGAACACCGGGTGCTGGGAAATCTCTTGACTTCAAGCCGCGTGCCGAGCGACTCCTGAGGGACCTCAATACCTTCATGAATGAACTGGAGGCGAGCGGCCGCCCTGTTCTCCTCTTGATTGTCCCTGAGCACGGCGCAGCCGTGCGGGGCGACCGCATTCAAATGGCTCGTCTGCGTGAAATTCCAAGTCCTCATATTACGCATGTACCTGTTTTTGCCAAATTTTTCGGCTTATCCACGAAAACCCCGGAAATCGTGATTGACACTCCGACGAGTCATCTCGCGGTCGGTGAACTTATCGCTCGAACGATCACAAGCGGCGCCTACACCCATGCCAAACCGCTCGATCTGACTGCTCTGACTTCGAATCTCCCGCAGACTTGGTCAGTCTCTGAAAATTCAAATGCTTCAGTTGTTCAATACAAAGACAATTTCTGGGTCAAACTCCAGCAATCTAAATGGATGCCATATAAACAATAAAAATAATACATCATCAATACCAACCAAATTCGATCATTACACCAAAAACATAAAATAAAAAAGTGAGGTACAAAATGAAGGGCGCCATAAAAATACAAAACATAACCTCTACTTATATTCTAATACTCACACTGGCCGCAACCCTAATACTTGCCATATTTGGCGTGGAAAAAGTCATTAGGTACAACTGTTATCAAAATTTGGCCGATGCCGTTAAACAAGGCGCCACCAACATTCGCTCTATCTTGGAAAATGGCGAGCAGCAGCTGCAATCAGTTTCAGTTATGCTCGCAGCACACCTAAACCTAGACATCACATCTGCAGAACACTTTAAATTCCTTACACAATTACCAAACAACAATTTGATATCGACCTATATTGTTCTGCTTCCTGACAATAAATTATTATTCCCCTATCAAAAAAATATTCATCCATTAAAACCTTTGCTTTTTAAATCCAATATCGAAGCAAAGATCAATTTTATCGACCGTTATGCTATCGACGATAATGGCACATTGTATTCCGCCCTTTGCACACCTATTATGCGAGACGGCGTCACTATTGCAATACTATATGGCTTAATCAATTTAAATGACATACCTAAAAAATTCCCATTCCAAATCTATAATGGCAACGGTCAAGCCTTTCTTATTGACGCTCAAAATGGAAATTTACTCATTGACACTTGGCATAAAAATTTAGGTAACATATATGACGTGCATTTCAGCAGTAACGAAACAAAATTCGGGACAAGTTTCGAACAAATGCGCAGTGACATTAAAAATGAACGATCCGGATTTGTTATCTTTAAATCACAGCAAGCTGGTGAAGACTTTTACAGTTACTATCACCCTGTCGAAAAATATCATCTGTCCTTTCAAATCATCGTCCCGCAATCAGTTGCTTTTGCAGAAGAATATAAACTTCAACAAATTGTCCTCTCACTCGGCTGTGCACAGTTAACGGCCATTTTAATTTATGCATTTCTTTTAATGCGTAAAACCTCCAAACGCAGACAACAGGATAAACAAAGAATCGAACTTATTCAATCCGTCAATAAAATACAGCGAACATTGTTTGGAGTATATAAAAATCCTTATCTGATCAACGTATCACTTGAGATGCTTGAGCAGACTATTGGTTCAGACCGAATCGTGCTCATGCTCCTAAATGATGGGGTCATTGATAAATTTTTCAGTCTCCCTCAATATGATGCAAAAGAGCGAGCAAAATTCTTCGGCTTGAAAATACCGCAAATTGTTATCGATGACATCAACACTCATCTCGAGGAGAAGGGGATAACACTTTATGCAGAAAGCAATGCAGACAAGTTAACGCTTGCACAATCGATGCCTGGATTAAGTGGAGAAACTGAAATAATTCGAAATCTTACTGCCGTCTGGACACTGAATTCCGATCGAGAAATTATTGGTCTGGCTTATGCCATCAATGTCGACGATCCTGAAAGTTGCCGCGAAGTCCTTTCAACGATTGTCAGCAGCTATCAAATGGCAATCCAAACCATGGATTCCTATAACATGCTCTACCAAATGGGCGAGATCGACAATATGACCGGTCTCAAAAATAGGAATGCCTATCAAAAAGATATTTCCCAGTTAGGAGATATTACAGACAGTTCATTTTGCTGTATTTACATTGATGCCAATGGATTGCATGAAATGAATAACCGCTTAGGCCATTCTGCAGGCGATAAGATGCTGATCAGTATTGGCAAAGAAATTTGTACTCAAATTCGAATGATGCTTATCGCATTGGCGGGGATGAATTCATCATATTTTGCAGAAACATACCTGAAAAGATCATTCAAGAAAAAATAAACAATCTTAAAGAACATCTCGAAAATCTTCATTACTTTGTTTCTATCGGCTACGCATTTGCAAAAGATGGATTAAAACCGCTAAACACCATCGCTCAAGCCGAAAGTATAATGTACAAACAAAAGATGTATTTCTATTCTGGAGACAGGGATCGAAGAAAAGCCAGAACAAAGAATATAGAGCTAGAAAATCTTCTACTAGAAAAACACATTCAAGACGACTTCCTTTCAGCCATATCCAGCAAATATTTAGGTGTTTATGCCGTCAACCTTACAACAAACAATACGCGCATCATATATAAGCCTATTTATTTTGATGAAATACTAAAAAAATCTGACTTCAATTACAAAGTAGCAATTAAAGAATATATAAGAAAATTTGTTGACAACGTGAGTTACAACGATTTCATGTCATTTATAGATTATGAAAGACTCGATAAAGCCTTAAGTGCTGGGCAATCACCTCGACTCATCTATCGCAAGAAAAATGGCGATTACGTTCAAGTTCGAGTCCTTCCCATGAGCAAGTATTCGGATACCAACAAAACAACTTTATGGATCTTCGAAAGAGAATCGTCAGCCAAGAGCGGACATTTACCGCCTTCAGCGGCAACAAAGCGCCTTTAAAAGACGACGCATCGCTCCATTGCAGCAGACACTAAAACCAAAGCCGCAGCAAAAGCATCGCATTGCTGCGGCTCTTTCATTCATTGGAGCGACAGACAGCCCTAATAGTATTTGCGAGCCGACGTCCTGCAGTCCCAATCTCAGTGCACTAATGAATTCTCCGCAGGTCTTTCAACCTGCATCGCATACCGCTGACGTTCAAGCATCATCCTTCGTTGAGAGACCAGCCATGTCGCTAAGATGAATCCACATCACCAGAATGTGAAGTACTGCCGGGCATAACCGCAGCGATCTCCATCACCCGAGATGACACTTCACCCGTCGAATTATTAAGAAGGACACTGCTCTCATGTTCGAGCGCATTCTTAAATACCGCCGCGATCTCCACCAGATTCCGGAACTTGACTTTGATCTTCCCAAGACCACCGCTTATGTGCGCAGCGTGCTTGAGAAACTGCCCTGCGAAGTCTTTTCGCCCGACGGTCACGCTGTCTGCGCTTGGTTTGATGCCGGCGCACACGAAGCCGTTGCCTTCCGCTCCGACATGGATGCGCTCCCCATCTGTGAAGTCTCCGGCGTGCCTTTTTCGTCCAGACACCAGGGGCACATGCATGCCTGCGGACATGACGGCCACATGGCCATGGTGCTTGAGCTTGCGCAGTATGTTGCGTCTGTCAAAGACCGCTTAAAGAAGAATGTTCTGCTGGTTTTCCAGCCTGCTGAAGAGACGACGGGCGGCGCTCAGTTCATCTGCCAGTCCGGCGTTTTTGCCCAAAAGAACGTGAAGGCCATTTACGGCTTTCACCTTTGGCCGGATCTGCCGCTCGGACAGCCTGCAACCCGTCCGGGGCCGCTCCTTGCCGCATCGTGCGAAGTCACGGTTGACATTGAAGGCAAAAGCACTCACATCGCCAAAAGCGAAGACGGTGCGGATGCCCTGCTTGCCGCATCCCGCTTTGTCGTGGGTGCAGAAAAGATTCTCGACGATCTTCACGCCGCCGAGGGCCCCTGGTGCACGCTGAAGTTTGGTCTTTTGCAGGCCGGCACGGTGCGCAACGCCATTGCTGCGCATGCACATCTTGAAGGATCGCTACGCGTTTTCAGCGAGTCGGCCTTCAAGATGGGGCGCGATCGTCTTAATGCGCTGGGCGAACAGATCGCTAAGGATCTCGGCGTTAAAGTCCATGTGGATGCCCCTGAAGGCTATCCGCCGGTCGTCAACGATGAAAAACTCTTTGAAGATGCCAAAAAGCGTCTGCCGAGCCTCGAAATGCTGCCTAAGCCCCTCTTGATTGCCGAAGACTTTGCCTACTACCAGCGGACGCTGCCCGGCCTCTTCATTCTTCTGGGCACCGGCACCGGGATTCCGCTCCATTCCGACCGTTTCAATTTCGATGAAAAAGTGCTTGAAAAAGGCGTTGAAATCTATAAGCACTTCATTGATTTGAAGGACTAAGCGGCGCTTCAATGCTTCTCATTGATCCCTCGGATCCGCAGACCGTCAGCATGGAATCTCACTCACGCTGACGGTCTTTTTATCCCGCTTCACGCCGCTCAAGAGAACCGTTCACGGTCAGACTCTTCGCGACCGGCGGCCGCTCTGACGCGCTCGGTGCGCCGCTTTTGCCCTTAAACCCATCTCTTCGCAGGACGAGCGGTGCACCAATACGGTGCAGACATTTCTAAATCAGCGCATTTAAAAGGGCAATGTCGTCAATAAAGCGTTAATACCTATTGACTTTATCTTAAGAACAAATCTCAAGTTTTGAATTAAACGCCGACAGGCTTCCCTATCCCCAAGGATGCTTTTTAATTCAAGCCGATCATCGAACCCTTGCTTTTTCAGCGATTTCTGGAGAGTCAACAAAAAGATTCAAAAAACTTTCTTCTTTTGGCACGGCTTTGGCTTAGGAAAAACGTAACGGCACCGCGAATCCCTGAACAAGCGGTCCGACCTCGCCAAAGAAAAGAAAGAGAGGACTCCCCATGAACACAACCCACTCCGTTGCCCTTGTCGATTCGGCGTCCAATATGACGTCAAGGGGCTCTGCGTCTGCAGGCTCCAATGGGAAATCGACTGTGACCGCTGACACTCAGCCCTCGCCCGGCTTCTTTAAGCGATACGGCCTTGTCTTTGCCGTCGCTGCTCTCGGCATCATCTGTCTGATGCCGCAGCTCGCGGACCTCTCCATTGCCGGTCAGCGCATGATCGGCATCATGGCCTTCGCAGTCATTACCTGGGCGACGGGCGCCGTGTCGTTTCCGGTTTCCGCCGGCGTCATCATGGCGCTCATTGCGGTCCTTGTGGGACTTTCTCCGCAGCCCGACGGCCAGGGGCTCATTGGCACGAGCAAAGCGCTTCGCATGGCGCTCACGGGTTTCTCTTCACCCGCCTTCTGCCTTGTCGGCGCGGCGCTCTTCCTTGCGGCAGCCATGATGCAGACGGGGCTTGACCGCCGAATTGCACTCGTTACGCTCTCCAAAATCGGCACGTCGCCTTCGCGCGTTGTGCTCGGCATCATTCTCTGCGGCTTCATTCTCTCTTTCTTTGTGCCGTCGACCACTGCGCGCGTTGCCTGCCTCGTGCCGATCGTCACCGGCATGGTGCGCGCCTTCGGACTTCCGTTGAAGAGTGCTTTCGGCGCCATGCTCCTCATCACGGTTGCACAGGTCGACAGCGTGTGGAATGTCGGCATCAAGACTGCCGCTGCCCAGAATATGGTCGCCGTGGGGTTCATTCAGGAACTGACCGGGCATGATATTTCCTGGCTTGACTGGTTTGTCGCTGCCGCACCATTCGCCGCTTTGATGAGCGTCGTGCTCTATGTGGTCGTCACTCGACTCTTTAAGGGTTCGCTCGAAAATATTTCGGGCGGCGACGATGCCGTTCGCCGTGAACTCGCGAAGCTCGGACCCATGTCCGCTGCTGAATGGAAGCTCACGGTCGTCTCCCTCGTACTCCTCTTTATGTGGGTGACGGAAAAGAAGCTCCACCCCTTTGATACGACGACTACGACAGTGTGCGCCATTGCGCTCCTTATGCTGCCGAGCATGGGCGTGATGGACTGGAAAAGCGTCGTCAACCGCATCAACTGGGGCACGCTGCTCGTCTTCGGCGTCGGCATCTCGCTCGGCTCCACGCTTTTGTCCACTCACGCTGCACAGTGGCTCGCCGAAGGCATTGGTTCCTCCTTCGGGCTCGCAGATCAGACCACTTTTGTCGTCGTTGCGGTTCTCGCCCTCTTTCTCATCATCATTCACCTCGGCTTTGCATCCGCCGCTGCGCTCTCAAGCGCACTCATTCCAATCATCATCGCTCTCGTGAACGGACTTGATGCGCCGAACGTCAATGTGCTGGGCATTACGATGATTCTGCAGTACGTCATCAGCTTTGGCTTCATTCTTCCGGTCAATGCCCCGCAGAATCTGATTGCCTACTCAACCGGTGCGTTTGACGTGAAGACTTTTGCCTTCACCGGCATCATTCTGACAATTGCGGCCTATCTGCTCATTCTTCTGATGTCTGCTACGTATTGGAGCTGGATGGGCCTAGTTTGATACAACGAAGAGCGGCCGCCCGCGCAGCCGCTCCGCAGGAAAAAATCCTGACTTCACCATACCTTGTGACTTAGCCTCAGAAAGCGAACCTGCTTTCTGAGGTTTTTTTCTGCTCCTAAGGCACGAAGCGGGAGAGGAAAGCCTGCCCTTAAACCGCCGCAGAGGATCCCTTCGGCTGAACATCCGCGGGCGCATCGTCGTCAGCATGCGGATCGAGCATCACCACTTCCAGACGGTTGTACGGAATGCGGATGCCTTCCTCGCGGAAACGACGGACAATGTCGAGGGTAATGGCTGTTTTGATCCCGACGGAACCATTGACCGGATCAGCCAGCCAAAAAGCCGCCTTCAGATTAATGCCGCTGTCGCCGAAGCTGTCCACATAGGCCCAGGGCTTGCGGCCCTTGACGATGCGCGGACGATCGCGCGAAACCTCTTCGAGCATGACGGCAAGCGCCCGATCCACATCCGCATTGAAGTCAATCGTCACAGCGACATACTGCGTATTGGCTTCATCCGTATACGAATGATTCAGCACAGCTGACGTCACGAACGCTTCATTCGGGACAATATTCTCAATACCGTCGAGACTGCGCACCACCGTAAAGCGCGTATTGATTTCCACCACCTTTCCGCGGAAGCCGCCCACCGTAACCAGATCTCCGATTTTGATGGATTTGTCCAAGAGGATGATGAATCCGGAAACATAGTTGGAAGCGATCTTTTGCAGTCCAAAGCCCAGCCCGACGCCTAAAGCGCCGCCGAAAACCGAAAGAATCGTCAAGTCGATGCCGACGGTTCCAAGACCGATGATGACCGCCAGGATCAGAAAAAGAACGGTGACAATGCGCGAAAGCACTACCTTCAGGTTGGGGGTCAGATTCTGCGCCCCCTGAATGAACTGATTGATGATGGCCGAAATCCAATTGGCAACGGCCAGCGTGAGCAGCACCGAAACCACCGCCATGAAGGCCTTCCAAACCGTCATGTCCCCCTTGCCGATGGGGATTCTCAGCGCATCAAGATAGTCCACCAAATCCGACAGCACGCCGAAGAACTGCAGCACTGCAAAGCACCAAAAGATGACGGTGACTGCACGCTGCACACCTCGGGTGATGATGCTTCGTCCGATGCTGGCCTGCACAAAGGCCATCACAACGGAGAGGACCGAAAATGCATAGAAGATCGAGTAGAAGATCCTGCAGATAACGAGCGACCGAGAAGGCTCATCACCGAGCGTTACGATCAGCCAGGCCGCAAGCGCGAGCGACGAACCTGCGATGAGGCCGAAAGACACATTCTCAAGAAGCCCGTAAGCCAGATGCTTGATGTGATTGACTACACCGAAATCATCTGCACTGGGGCGCCTCTTTTCGAGCCACTCCGTAAAGGCGCGAGACCCCCACCAGCCGAGAATGAAGGCACAGATCACTGCAAAAATCTGCAGCAGCAGGCTCGACCAGGTCATTCCCGCCGTAAGCGTTTCAAAAAAACGCGTGAACCAATGCGTCGTATCAATCACTACATCTGCAGCTGCGGAAAGGCCTTCATCAGGGCTTGGGGCATTGGCCGCTGCCTGAAGGTGATCCGCCGCTTCTTCAGCCATCGCCTCGGCGGTCTCGGTATGTGTCGTCATAATGAAAATCTCTGCGGGCCTCCTGAGCCCGAAGCAGGGTTAGGGAAATTGAGAAACGAGCTTGAGCTGAGTGCTTGCGCCCTCGTTCCTCGGCATGCAGTCTATGCCGTTGTCGGCTGTTTGGCCGGTCGCTGCTGATCATATGATGGCTGCAGTGCGGCCATCAGTCGGTTGTCTCGCGGCTGTCAGCTTCAATAGGAGCGGCAAACAAAGATAGTTGCTGTGCGGATTTCATGGTTAACAGCCTTGAAATGCTGACTAATTCAGTGCGCCAGCTTGCAATTTTCAGTTATAAAGTTGCTTGTATTCATAAAAGAGCTAATGATTAGCGGGACATATTGCTATGGACGCAACGGCAACTGTCAGCTTCCGCATGGACGCGAAGCTCAAAAAAAAATTTTGAGTCCATCATCCAAATGATGGGGCTCAACATGACAACAGCATTCACCGTTTTTGCTATCCAAGTCGTCAATGAAGGGCGGATTCCCTTTGCAATTAAGGCCGATCCATTTTGGTGTGCCGAGAATCAGGAGCGATTGCGTGAGAGCATTGCTCAATTGGAATTAGGCAAGGTCAATGAGCACGATCTGATTGAGGGCGGCAGCAGGAAGATCGCAAGAAACTGACCAAAGTAAATGCTTTAATCAAGGACATCAAGCGCAACGGCAATAGCGGGCTAGGGCTGCCGGAACCCTTGACTGGCAATTTATCCGGCTTTTGGTCTCGCAGGATCGATGCCAAAAACCGTTTGATTTACCGCATTTCCGAAGAAGACGGTAACCGGACATTAGAAATTGTGCAATGCCGCACTCATTACAACGAAAAATAGTTCAAAAGCCGCCCTTCTTGCGTGAGGCGGCTTTTTTGTAGGTCTGGGATCATCCAAGTATGTCGGCGGCAGGGGCAGAGAGGTGTGCGCCGTTGCTCCGGCGAACACGATCAGAACGTGTCCCAAATGCGAAGATGTGTCGCCTCTGAATCCTTCAGGTTCTGCTGTCGAAAGTGCGGTTATGAAGGCGACGCCGACGTCGCGGACGCCAACAACATACTCAGGCGCGGGCAGCGCCTAAGAGCCCGTGGGGAGCGGCTGTGCACTGCTCGAGCTCAAGTTAAGCGGCCTTCTCGCAAGAGTCGTGCCGGTCAGCAGCAGAAACCCATCCGAAGAGATCCCTATGCGCCTAAAAACGCATAAGGACTCCGCAGGGAATCTCCGTCCTAATGACATGGACCACCCACCTACCCAGTGCGTCACAACGAAGCGCTGCACGA